>Ga0114978_10001536_pt1 | contig 19363 bp, 14 predicted proteins | sample S_140212_EF_Meta_FD_87027 | JGI IMG/M metagenome (GOLD analysis project Ga0114978, IMG submission 87027) | Freshwater microbial communities from Lake Simoncouche, Canada to study carbon cycling - S_140212_EF_MetaG | ecosystem: Environmental > Aquatic > Freshwater > Lake | place: Lake...
GTTACTGGAGCCGCGTTAACTACCAATGCAGGATTGACTGTTACTGGAACCACGTCAGTTGCTGCGTTAACTGCTTCTGCATTAATAACCGCAGGTAATAGTTTACGCGTAATAACTGGTGATTTATCAATGTCAAATGGTAATGTGGACGTTACAGGGAATGTAATTATTCGTTCAGTAACTGCATATACAACATTCGAACAATCTGATAATACCAATTTTAATATTACATCAAACACAGCACAAACCATTAATATTGGAACTGCAACGAATGCAAATAATGTGAATATATGTGGCACGTTAACTGCATCTGAATGGAGTATTAATGTAAGCAATTTTTGGAAATCTGATGGCATAACCGCAACCAAGTTTAACGGCAATGCAACCTCTGCAACCAATGCAACCAATGCAGGCAATGCAACCAATGCAACCAATGCAACCAATGCAACCAATGCAACCAATGTAGCCATAACTACTGCGTCTGAGAATTTATCCCATTATTTAACATTTGCAAAAACAACGCCAGGCGTTCGCGGTTTACTTGCGGATGATAAATTAATATATAACCCGTATACAAATATATTAATGGTCGACATAATTCAGGTTGGCGCAGCGCCAACGCCGCTTCCGTCTTCTGGCCAAATTTATGCATCTGGGCAAATAACATCAGGCACGTCATTTAATGTAAGTTCTGCAAAAAAATATAAAGAAAATATCGAACCCTTTCCCGAAACATACAATTTAGATATGTTAATGAAATATAAACCCGTATCATTTACGTTGAAAAATGGTGATAAACGATACCCTGGGTTAATAGCAGAAGATGTAGACGAATTAGGCGCCGATTTGTTTATTGATTACGATGCGAGCGGAAACCCCAATTCTTTAGATTATGCGAGAATTAATATACATCTAATTAAATGTATACAAGAATTAAACCAAAAAATAAATGAACAACAACAAATGATGGATAAACAACAACAAATGATTGATTCTATAACTTCGACGTCGCAATATACGCGATAAACGCCTCCCATACTGCCACATTCACATCATCTTGTTTTTCGGGTAATGTACCTGCCTTAACTTGCATATATAAATATTGATCATATTCGCCAGTTCCGCACCGTCGGCTTCCAGTTGGCGGTTGTTCTCGCGGATTTTGTCGTACAAATAATATAACTTCGCCATCTAATATGCGATGGAAATTAATCGGACCATTGCTCGGACAATCATACGAAGTAAATGGGTTCGCAGTTGTGGTTAATGGCAACGTCGCAGTTTTGCCATTAATGTCTAATACCACGTTCCATTTATCAGTGCGTGTAAAATCGACAGTATTGTAATTTGCTTTAATTGGCGATATGGGTTTAGCCCAATATGCTTCGTATTCGATTCTTTGTTCTGGACTTATTTGTGCGAATATGTACTCTTTATACGCCTCCCACGTTTCACGATTGTAATCGAATGAAGTACCGACTCGGCACAATTCGCGGTCAATTTGGCTTTGATATTTATATTGAGGCAGCGTACGGCTCTCCATTTCCAAGAAACAATATGACCCTGTATTCATAATGCCTTTTGATTTTAATTGTAATGTAATCGTTTTTCCGTCTGTCGTTTTTATAGTAATACGTAAACCAGATTTGTGGTTTTCACCGCCTTCGTAAAAATCAGTAATTCGTTGATATTCCATTTTTTATCATACATAGCATGATAAAAACTTGAATCAATTTTTTATATAAACATATTATATATGCAAAGCATAAAACAAACAAGACGAACCAGACGAACAAAACAAACCAGACGAACCAGACGAACCAGACGACACACGTCATTCTTTGATTTTTTATTTAGAGGAGGATGAGGCGCATCAAAACTGGAATAGAATATAATCTAAATGAATGACGTTCGCTACGCGCAAACTGAAATTTTAGATTGACGTTGGTCATAATTCAAATAATATAATATATATTTGGGTTCTAACTTATCCACGTATTCTTTTACAACTGCTTGCGTTATAATTGTTGGATTACGAGTTGTGGTATATAGACCAACCGCGTGCATCGGGCGTGCCAATGACGGCATATATATAAAATAATGCAATCTATAAATATGGTGGAAATATTTATTGGAAACGGTGCGGTTTTTGTGTACATAATATGACAAGTATGATTTATGAATATTTGTTATAAAATCACTGTATTGTTTTTGAAATGTATCGAAGACGGATTGATACATTGGAAAATACGTCAAGAATTCAGCAACCTTATCCGCCCGACGCAATGCCAGATATTGATATTGCATATTGGGGTCATATCCACGAATTTTCTTGTATTCTTTATAAACTGGATTTGCGATTTTGCATCGTTCTCCATCGAATCCAGTAATTGTGATTCCTACAAAATTACAATCACTTTGAATATTACAGATTTCTCGGATTTCAGCATAGTCGGCAATCTCGTATTTTTTAGGAAAATAAATGCCACAGTTAAAACAAGCCCACGACCGATAGTCGTATTGCACAGTCGCCACATTTTCGACAATTTGATATACTGCAATCAAATATGCTTTGGGTTGCGTAATTGGAATTACAATGTGGTTTTTAGGATGCTGTAATACGAAACTATAACAACAATTAATAGGGAAACTATTTAAAGATTGTATATCTTCGAGAGACGCATCGCCGCCTAATGCCTCGATGAACATTTCGAGGAATGTATATTGCGATTTTTCGGCTGGATTGAAATCGGTACGATAATAAAAATACCGCCCGCCAACCGCTTTTTTCGTCGCAATTTCCCATCTTTGAATTCTCTTGTCAAAAAACAAATTAATCATAGTTCCTTCGATTGTTTCAGTGAAAGTCGACCCCCGACATTCCATCGTTTGCATAAATTCATCGGGGTCTATAGATTTAGGTGGCGAAAAAACGAGCAATTCATTTTCAGGCGAAGATAATATAACAGAACGATACGTCGGATGGGTACGTTGGTCTCGTCTATAATTATAAATCGAATAATTGGTGACTCCATCTACATTGTATTGTTTTATATCGACATCGGCGTCGGGTAATATCCAATAATGCGTCATTAACTATATTTCATATGAAATCTTTAATTTGTTTGGATTTAGAATGTTGGTATATAATAATGGATGAAATCGTAGATAATAACGAACCTGACCGTAGCATTGAACTCGGTGATATTATTAAAATATTGGCACCATCAAACCCTGCAATCCACGAACAATCCTATATGGTTATGTATATCGACCCCGACTCAATTAAACTCACTAATATAGCGACATTCAATGAACAAACTCTTAATTTATATGACGGCAAATTGTCGGATGAATCGATTACCGAAATTCATCTACTCAGTCGCAGCGAAATGAAGGGCTACGCCCTGCAACATAATTTGATTCCCGATACTTGGATTAATATATATTTCGGAGGGGATATGCCGACCATCATAAACGGCGAAATCACCGCACTCGACGAGGATATGATTGAAATCACCACTTTTCCCGAACGTGCAGTCATATATATTGATTTTGAATATAAAGGATTGCCTGCGTATTTACCGATTGATAAAATCGTGATTAGTAATAAGCCGTCAAACATTGAGGACGAACATTTATTGGGCGTGGTCGAAGAGGTTGAAGGCGACGTTGCCTCACAGGAATGGACCGACGAGGGCGAATCAATAATCAATATTCCCGAAACTGCCAAAGTCGACGCCAATATACGTCAAACTCTGCACGATATGTATATACAAGCGAATGACATTGTATTTGGCGAAGCCGAGGTATATGAACAAGCCATCGAAATCCCCGAAAGCGAAAAACGATATACCATTGATGCGCAAGTCAATGATTTGATGGACGAGTTGTTATCCACCATCCCGAATTATCAACGCACCGTAAGCGTTTTAGATAATATACATTTATTAATCGAACGATTTAAAGAACTAAGGAAAATGTTCTCGCGATTCGACGAACACGGCAATGCCCATACTAAAATAGTGGGCGCTGCATATAAGCCATTGGTCGACAATCTTTATAATTTAAGTACGAAATTAAAATGGATAATACCCGTAGTTACCACGCGGCACAAGTTATATGGGATTGCGTCCGCATTTGACGATGCAACCGCCTCGGATTTAACTGCGGATTTGACCGAGTTGGAAACAGCGCAACTCGATTATTCCAAAAATCGTAAAGATTATGCGACTCTGCTAAAAAACATAAATACGAATATGACGCCCTTTGACAAAGCAGACCAACCCGCGTTACATACGGGTGAAATACGCACCGATTTGGACGCCATCGTACATAATTTCGATGATTTCTATAGCACAGTATATGCAGGCGCGGGCGCAGCCCGTCGTCGGTTCATTATACAAAAATACAATTTATCTTTGACCAAATTGGAGAAAGACGGCAGAGAACCCGTTCAACCCAATGATGCAATGCAAATAAAGGCGTGGGTTACAATGCCCGAACCAGTTGTGCGGTTTTCGCAAGTACATTTGCCCGCAACCAATATATTAACTCGGTGTTTGTATGGACAAAACTATTTATATTTATTTAAACTGTTAAATTCAAAGACAAACTGTAGTCAAACCGTAGTCAATGATTTAAACGCGGAAATCGAGTATGACGATACATTTCTTTCAAATATAACGGAATATTTATTAAATGATAATTTAGATGAAGATGACTATCGCAAATTTCTGAACGTCATTATTCCGAGAACTCGCAATTTAATCCGAATGACACAAAAATATATTACAGATGAATTATCTGTGGTTGAAATCATAAATACACTGCAACCGTTTGGTGTATATACGTGGGACATTTCTTTCAAACAACACGACGAAATTCGATATTTTATTAAAGAAAAGATGAAGGAATATAAATCCAGATTTGATGCGAAATCCAAAGAATTCAGTATTCTACAAAATATTCACTATAAAGTCCGCGCTCAACCTTTAAGCATTGATAATATATTGGTTAATTCGAAAATGACGGAATTCTTTAAAACTGATTATAATATTAAAGATTTGCAACTGACGTCGAGTGAAATGTTATCGGTAATGTTAACGAAAGATTCGTGTAATTTATTCGTGAATTTAATCAATCATTTGTTTATTTCTTTAAATACTTCGAATATTGTAAATATATTTGATGAACCTGCGATTGACGATACCACCAAAATCAAAAATGATTGTGGACGGTTATTTATTACAAAGCGATATACATCCTTGTCCAATTTACAAAAGGATAATACAGAAGACATTATATTTTATGATAAAGAATTCGACAATACGCCTTACGCGATTCTGGATAAATATAAAGATTCGCAAAAGAAAATGAATCCCGTTGATTTCACGGATTTCCTCGCCGAAAATTTAATACAAAAACACGATTGTCCGAAATCAGACGCCGCTGAACTCGCCGAAACCCTGATTTCAAAGAAAAAACGCATAAATCAAGGCGAATACGCGATTCTCGAATTGCGACCCGTAGCGCCAGACGACGTCAGCGAAAGCGAATTAAAACATATCGCGATTGAATCCGACGCGCGTATGAAATTACATTATTATCGCCGCAAAAATAATGTTTGGGTGCGAGATACAACCGTCGGTGACGAATCGTTTATAGATAACAATACCTTGTTTTGTAATATAAATCCGAAATGCGTAAAGAACCAGAAACTGCAAACGTGCGAACCGACGCTAACCTCGGAAGAACGAATAAAACATATTGCCAAATCCAAAATGAAAACGGAATTCGACCGCAGATTAGAGGTGTCAATTGACCAATTCGGTGGGTATTATAAATATATGATTGAGTATTACGGAAACGTATTAGGCACCATCGTATTCGCCGACGAAATCCAACGAAACAAGGCCAATAATTTGGCATATGAAATCGGCAAATTAGCGTCTATTCTGACCGACGCCGAATCGCCATATATTAAACTCCGCGACGCCATTTTGGCGCAACCCGATTTCGTAAAGAAACAGAGCGATGTATGTCAATTCGCCGACGATTTTTGCCGCGAGCCGATGATTGACCAGTTGGACGAAGACGCACATTGGTTATATTGTAAAGAAACCAATACTAAATTATTACCGCTTTCTTTGAAAGAACTCGCATTTGCATTTACAGTTGAACGTAATTATCAAGAAGTACAAGACCAAATATGTCGCACGTGTGGCGTGTTAAGCGACGACGGTGACTCAATTGTGGATAAATATAGCGGATATGAACTGCGTAAAATCGATTTCGTGACTGAAGAAGGGTATGACGAATCTGGATTCAAGGTCATTTCAAATGGCATTATAGAGAAAGATTTGGGTGCAGTTATAATCGAATTATTAAGCAAGAAAGACAAAGTCTTTGAAAATGAAACCACGCAAATGATTTATAATATATATTATACCATCGTTACTAATATCGGCATTCCTCCCGAATCACTCGAAGATATTGTATTACGCACATCGCAAGAACAAATTATAAAGAGTATTCGAAGCGAAGCCTCATACCAAAAAATAATCGATGCGAAAAAGAAGGAAAATGCAAAAACGATTGAAACATATGCCGTATATCGTAATCAAACCATTATTTATATCGTTGCCGCCGTGATTATCGTCGCCATTCAAACCGCCACCCCGTCTTTCAAAACCAAACGCACATTTCCAGGCTGCGTTCGGTCATTCAGTGGCTATCCACTTGATGGAATTGAAGATATTACAGGCATTGCCTATATCGCGTGCGTTGTATATAAAATCAAAACGGATAGTAAATTCGAACCATGGACGTCGCTTAAACGATATACTGCCGACATTTTAACCAGCCGTATTAAAACCGTGGTGGAGAAAAACATTATGAGTCATAGCGAAATAGTTGGATTATATACAAAGAAACGCGAATATGTGTTGCTTAACCCCGACTCAAATGTACCAGAAGAACATCACATCGACAAATGGCGACATTTTATGCCACCAGTCGTCCAATTCAGCATCGTAAAGACGCTGCATAATGTGTCCACTGAATTCAAAGCCGACTTGCTAAAGTCAATGCGTGACGGGCGACGTTCACAACATCAGGATATAAATGCAGTAAGGAGTAAGATGGTGCAATATTCGTATGGCATTATTGAACTTATAAACTCCATTATTAAAGATAAAGACTTGTTCTTGAAAACCGCCGCGAAAATGCCGTTTCTCGAAAATGCGTGTTGTAGTGGCATTGTTAATCCCATTCTTTACTTTATCAAAGAAGATGAGAGTATTAAACAATACATCGATATTATAGTAAGTCTATCGAGTTTCATTCGCGACGTATCGCAAGTATCAAAGGCGTCGTTGTTTTATCACCCCGAATTCACTGGATTCGTCTACCCCACCGCGCCGAATGTGCATTTCGATGATAATATATATGGTGCATTTATGCATTATTGCAATTTCGATAATAATATCCCTATACCCACCGAATTGAAAACGATTTGCGCGGAAAAACCCGAATATAATAAAGATACTTCATTGGAAGAAAAGATTGTGTTTTTAAAGAAAAACGGGAAAAATTACAAAGTCGCCGATTTAAACCGATTAATGTCTATTATCAATCGAAATAATGTGGTGCCGTATGAATATTCGCGTAAAATCAACCCCATTTCGACATTCAACGATTTCTTTGATTATTTGGACAGAATTGATTCTACAATTATAGAGATACCTCTACGTACATTGTTGACACGCGTTGTTGGCAATTATAATGAAAAGGTTATGATTATGGAAGATTCTAAAGAAATATATGAATTGAAGAATTACTTGATTAATGCGAATCGTCGTATGTTTTCCGATATTATGCAATTCTTTGAAACATTTGGGTCTTTAACTCAAGCCGCATATGACCGTTTCTTTGAATTTATACAGAATATTACCAAGTGGAAAGGCGACGATTTACATACAGTCTCGCATTTTATGCAAAATTCCATATATTCGTGTTGTAAAATATATCCGCAAATCATATTAAATAAACAAACATTTGATACTGTACATAAACATTGGGGTCTGTCCGATTTCCACGAAACCGAATTATTTAATTTCATTCGATCCTATTACGAATCTTTAAATAAACATAAAGGTGATATGGATATTGCACGTTTATTGTTGGAAATGGATACCAAACTCGCGGATTTAAATACACTGGTTCATATATTACCTATATTCACGCCGATTTATAAAGGCGACGTACAATTTTATTCACTCTTTGATAAAGATTGCGTGTATTTATTATTGACTTATATATGGTATTCCGTTATTTATGAATATATAGCCGCATCCGAAATGGAAACGGTCGTAGGCAAACCTGTGAAACCCGAACTCATTATAGGCGCAACTGACATCGACGAAAACGCCGCTGAATTAGCACGCGAATTGGATGAGATGCAATTGGCAGGTCGGACTGAAGAATTCAAGTCGAAAGTGTGTTCTTTGTTAATTACGTATATTGGATTCGGACAAGATAATAAGGCGAAAACCGATATGACGTATAGTGACATTCGCGTTCATATTACACGGTCAAAGGAACAGGAAAAGAAAATGATTACCGATTTTTTCCGCGATATGGATCCCGAAGAACGTAAAGTTGAAGATATGAAGAAATCTTATAAATTGGGTCGATGGAACGTCGGTATGCAAAAGGGGCTTGTTAAATATGATAAACAAACGTATGATAGAGAACGTAGCGAAGATGTGCAAGAAGAACAAGAAGTACACGACGACGTTCCAGACGAAGAACCCGAAGATGATATGGGATTTAATATGAGTGAATTGCCAGAAGATTACGATGATAATTATGAAAACGAAGATGATGATGATTTTGGCAGAGAAGGTTAAAAGCAGAGAAGGTTAAAACAGAGAAGGTTAAAAATTCATTTATATGGATTATATAAATGAATCTGCGCAAACATAAAGTAAGTTTAGCGATAATTTTATTTTTGGTTTTGTTTGTAGGAGTGCATTATACGAAACCTCAATTTATTTATGACGCAGACGGTGGATTTCGGCAATTCGGCGTTGGATTTAAACACAAAACGGTATTGCCAATCTGGATTATCGCGATTGCTATTGCAATTCTTTCATATATTATAGCGGCTACGCTTTGCGCTCACGCGTGAGTTGAATTGCAATATTACTGACTAAAAACGCAACAATTAATGAAAACGTCATAATTATAAATGTTGACACGGTTTGGAGTAGGGTTAATAATTTTTGTATTTGGGCTACGCCTTCGACGTTATATTTTGACTGCGTTAATGTGTTATCATTAAACGTTGCAATTAAAAGGTGATTTGGCATTTCGGGTGTAAGCGTTGTCGCTTCGGTCATACTCGCTGTCGTGGTCGAAGACACGTTCGATAGTATAACATTATCAATATTGGCTTCGGTATACGTATTAAACCAGAACAATGGCAAAACTTGCGTAACAATCAAATACGAAATGCTATTATCAAAAATGCGAATTATATTTGGACATAACTTAAGCAACATAACCATAAATCCAACAATCGTAAAATATACAATTGAACTGATAAATGCCACTGTTATTGGAGGTTCATTCGGGTCGTCTGGCGATGTGCCGATTAAACTACCAACTATATTAGTTGTTATTAATATGCCCCACATAAGTGCATACATACCTAAACCTGCCAATGGAATGTTAGATGTAACATTCGAATATATAAAAACAAAAAAAATTGATGCAGCAATGAGACTCCCACTCCCACCTAATAAAAACGATGGATTATACATTTATAATTTGCAATTATTTAATTTTCATAGTTAAATGGAATTCCCGAATTTAATCGAATCTAATGTAAAAACACATTTATTCAATACTTTACATAAATGCCACGAACATCGAACCCATATTTATTTATATGCGTTTAATGTGGTCGTTTTTGTATTATTCATCGTAATAACTGGGTCCATTCTTTACTATTCTTATAATAAACGACTATCGCCGTATGAACAAAAACAAAAATTATTAAAGGAACAAGATTATGTTCTTTCGAAAATCAGGTTTTATCAAGATGAAAAAAAAAAAATCGAATCAATTACGCGATTACCCACGTTCACATAATATATATTTTATGCTAAATATATATAATGAATATTGTTCGAGAACAAAAACAACAAATACTCGAATCGAACACCGCGCAAGCCGATTTAGATGCGATTTTAGAACAATTACCCGACTATTCCGATTCACTCGTCATTCACGACGCGCTGCACGGTGACCTCGATTTCACCGAATTAAGTGACCAAATTACGTCGATTTATATACCCGAAGGCGAAGTCACCAGCATTGTAAATTTGCCGTCCACCGTTACCAAATTGGTATGCCCCCATAATTTCCTGTTTGATTTAGACGGTTTACATTTAGAGGAATTGGATGTCCAGTATAATTATATTTCGAATATTCGGCTAAACAATATAAAGACGCTCAATGTCGACCATAACCAACTGGTTCGAATTGCATTACCTGCGACCGTCGAATCCGTTACGTGTGAATATAATAAAATAGGAACGCTTGATTTAACACATTGCCTCCATTTAACATCATTGCATTGTTCACATAATCATTTGTTGTCTTTGAAAAATATACCTAAATCGTTGACTGATTTGAAAATGGATACAGTTGCACATCCTAAAGATAAAGGCGAAACGCATCATTATATTGAAAGCATTAATGATTTCTTCCGCATAAAACAGACATATGAACAGAAATTGTCAAAGTCGAAACACAACGCATATAAAAATGCACCTAATACGCGCATCGGGAAACAACGATTGGCCGCAATAAGGCCTTTGTGCATTAAATGTAATAAAAAGGGTGGTACTATTTTTTCAACTAAAGACAATAAATATACGGCGATATGTGGCGCGCAACCACCGTGCACTCTCGATATTCAAATCTATAACGGAGTGCATATTGGTACAGAACAGTTGATTTATGATTTTAGAGAACAAATTGAGGGTTCTAAAGAAAAGATTATTCGCCAGAAATTCGATACGCTTTTTAATTATATTGATGAAGGCAAAACGGTGGCCAAGTTTAAAAAGGAATTGGAGGAATATAATTCAAATAATTCGATATATAAAGAATTATTGGATAAATACAACGAAAATCGATGGAGTCCTTACACGATGGAGGCGATTGACCATAAACAAGAAGAGGTGTATGAATGTTTGGGTCAAATTCGAGAATTAACCGAGGCCGACGAATTTCACGACGCCGTTCATTTACATATTACTAAATTAATTCCATTGATTACTGGAATTCGTATGTTGAAAAATCGGATTAACGAAATGAATGGCGATGTGTTATTTCAACGCGTATTGAATATAGACCAACTTGACCATATTGCAGGCGAGAACCCACGAGTCGTTAAATTTATAAATTAACAATGCGTATAATTAGACACTCCACTCCAACTAATTCCAAATTCATTTGCCCATTTTTTTTGCTGGCAAATTGCACTTGATCCGTGCTCGCCCCATGCAGAATCTGCGAAATTTAGACTTAAATCGCCTGACAACGAGGAATATGCGACACTGGCTCCCGTAGAGTTAACCCACCCATATGTACGATTAATAAACGTAGAATTTGGTATACGTGAGGTTGCCGTTTGCGCAGTTATGTCCTTACACGAACCGACTTGTGTGCCAGCGGTTGTGCCAGATGTAAGGCAGTTTGTCCCACCAGTATATATATTACCCGTATTCAATCCGCCGCTTAAGTTCATAATACACAGTGACCCATCCGCTTTCCATTTATCAGGACATTGAGTCGAAACTGGCGGGAATACAACATCCGAGTTTTTTGAACTCATTAGAATTCCAAAGAATGTCAATAATAATATCAAGAATCCAATGGCGATTGATAATACCACAATATAAAAAGTTTCCATTATATATAATTGTTACTAAATAATTATCTTGAATTAGATTATATGTATTCTGAAATCAATTCATCAACACGAATTAATTTAGACAAATATAATGGTCGCGTAAACATTATGGAACCGTCCGACCCCGACGACAAGTTCAATATGTTTGAAAAAATCGCAGTTAAAAACAAAACCACTGAATATCGCGATGCATTAGTCGGAAACTGGGAACACAATGCACTTGCTCAAGTCTATTTTTCAGCGGAAAACATCCAAATATTGCAAAACGGAATTCGCGCTGGCGTCTATGAAAAATCGAACAAGAAATTCTTTATACCCCCTCAAAATATAGACACATTAAAGATTATTATGCGAAGTACATATCTACAATATGCCCAACATTATGTAGATAACATCCGTGAACAAGTGGAACAATTGAATAAAATAGTGTTTGATTATGCGATTCCCGCGGTATACGCCGAAGCAGTCGGCTATATGAAATATTTGCAAGACCAAAGTAGTCTGGTTGTGCCGTTGCAATTACCGCAGGCCAATGACCGTCGATATAAACAATTGGAATTAAAGAATTGGTTTTGAATTATAAAAACTTGTAAAAATCGGGTTTGAAATATCGGAACATTTTGTAATTCGTGGTGAAACTCGTCCATTTCGTGGATTTGATGATTTCTTTAAATTCAGGTGTATTTATAGCATCCACTAATATATTACCTTCCGTGCGCGTTTGAATCGGGATGCCGAATGTGAGTTGTGACATACCATATTCGCCTTTCCAATCATTATATGGGTATTGCAATTCATTGAAATTTAATAATACTTTGGGTATGCGGAGAGGCGGTTTGTCGCTATATCGAATACCTAATCCATTGCGGGTTATGGTATGAACAACTGGGTATTTATACAGGCGGTCTTTTTCTTTCAAATCTTTGCTGTTATAGATATTTGAATGATATAATATCGGTAAATGGTCGGTGGTTGCCAAGATGCGTTTTATATTCGTATAATTATAATTCGGCAGAAATGGCCATTCCTTGATTTGTATTTTATGTGTGCGGTTATTTTGGTCAACGATTTTGGTGTAATTGGAGCCTTTCTTTGAAATAACATATATATCGAATCGGGATTGGACTCCGAACCATTTTATACCGTCGGATTTACTAAAGATGTGCAAATATAATAATTTATATTGTTTTATTAAGTTGAGTAATTCGTGGTCGGGACTTCGCCATACGGATGGCGTCAACATACCCACATAATTTTTGGTGATTTCTAAAGATTTCTTTAGAAATTTCCCCCATAATGCAAATCCAGAACCTTTAGCGCCGTGTCGTAATTCAGCGGTTGCAATATTGAATGGCGGATTTGCTAATATAATATTGCAATCCACGGGTAAGTCAAAGGTTAAAAAGTCTTTACAGAAAATATGCGCATCTTTGCCGAATATGGTGCGGGCAATCTTTATATTATCGGGATTAATATCAATCATATATAACATATTAATGATGTGTGCAGCACGTTTCGACTTTGGTATCTTTAGAGTTTTCATTAATCTTTGAAAGACAATCATAAAGAAATTACCGATGCCACAAGCGGGGTCGAGCCATATTAAATCGGGATTTATCCAGACGGCGGGCGGTAATTCGTCTAACATATTATTGATGAGTTCGATTGGCGTGAATACTTCCCCGAATTCGTGTTTTTCATCATTGCGGATTGGCAAATATTCTTTGATTTTTAATTCGATTTCATCGGGGGTCATTTCATAAATCATTTTATAATATAATAATATCTTTATATGTTATGAATCCATGCAAACCTGGAAAAGAAAAAAATAAAAAGGGTATTTGCGTAAAGAAATGCGACGTTGGCAAAGTACGTAATGCAAATGATAAGTGCGTTAAAGCACCGAAAGGCGTAACGCCAAGACCCGTAACACCAAGCCCCGTAACGCCAAGTCCAGCAACTACACGTACAGCAAGTCCTCCAAGACCAGCAACTCCAATAATGGTTCAGGCAAAAGCGCCAGTAAAAATAAAAATATGTAAACCTGGCAAGGAACGAAATCAAAATGGTATTTGTGTAAAGAAATGCGAAGCCGATGAAATTCGCAATAATAAAGGCAAATGTGTGAAAGCACCCAAAGTTCCAACGCCCAAAGTTCCAACGCCAAGACCCGTAACGCCAATTCCTCCAAGTCCTCCAAGTCCTCCAAGTCCTCCAAGTCCAGCAACGCCATTACCTTTGCCAATTCCTTATATTTATCCAAATCCAATTCCCAAGTCGAATTTGACGCCAGATTCAGTTTTGATATTTAATCCATGCACGGCTGGAAAAGAAAAAAATAAAAAGGGAATTTGCGTAAAGAAATGCGAAGCGAATGAAACGCGTAATGAAAAAGATAAATGTGTGAAAAATAAATCGGTGAAAAATAAATCGGTGAAAAATAAATCAGTGAAAAATAAATCGAACTCGCAACTAAACTTATTGCCAGGCTTGGCGGTTAACTTGGTGCCTAAACAAAATCCACAGAGAAAAACAGTAGCAATGGCGCGTTTAAGACAACTATTAAGGCGAAACATGTCGCGTAAACTCATACCCAAAGTTAAAGCCTATTTATTTAATAAGGTGTGCACAAATGCGGGCGTATGCATTGCATTCGGTAAAGAAGACGAAAACATAAAGAAATTCTTTAATGGATTCGTGAATTTCGATTATGCGATTCCGCCTGGAAAAATTATTGGGGTGCCGTCCGTGAATGGTACAATATATGAACTGGATTATGAGCGCGAAGGATATAAAGCAAATGCAGTGTTGAAAGTAGCAGTTAGTAAAACAGCGGACAATTTAATGTATGAATATCGCGTGGGTCAATATATAAATACTAAACTCAAACAGTTCCCTTGTTTTTTGGAAACATATCAATTATATCAAAATGTAAACGGCGACGTGCATGCCTTTGTAAAGTTACAAGATAATTGGAAAATCGGATGTAATATATCAGACCAATTATGTGTTTTAATTCAACATATGAAAGGAATTCAACCTATAAAGAGAATGAAAGACTGGGCGCACGATAAATTTGATATAGAGATAATCGGTATTTTAATTCAAACTTATATGCCGCTTGCCACTATATGCAATGAATTTACACATTATGATTTGCACTGGGAAAATGTGCAATTATATGAACCCGTTCCTGGAAAATATATACAATATCATTATCATTTGGCATCGGGCAAAATCGTTAATTTTCGTTCCAGTTATTTGGTGAAAATATTGGATTATGGACGGTCATATTTTAATGACGGAGTCAATAACTCAAGACAAGTATACGATACATTATGCAAAACTGCCGAGTGTAAACCAACGTGCGGGGCGGGGTCTGGTTTATCGTGGAATAAACCAGTTTCGAATTTAAAAAACCATTTTATATCTGCGTCATTGCGTAATGTAAGTCACGATCTGCGTCTACTTACTATGATAAACTTGTATTTTCCTTATAAAGGCGATTTAGATAAAATGAAATTAAAATATAAAACCGAATTCGGCACGCCAGAATCGCCGGGTATGACATGGAATAACTTAAATAGTCCGATTTATAATGTGGAAGATGCGTTGAGTTTTCTGGCATTTCGCAGTCAAACTAACGAATTGAGAAATAGTGCATTTTATAATAACCCCGCTGATTTATTAGGGACGATGCACGTATATCATCATGCACCATTGTCATTTGTATCAAATCAAAAAAAGATTTAAAAAATAGGCTTTATAATTATAAAATAGGCTTTATAATTATAAAATGGTATTTACATTATTAAATCAAGTGTTAGCTCAACACGCCACGAATCGTATTATAGATTGCGTAAATAATGAGAAATTGGATGAAATCGCGGAAGAATGTGCGAAATTGGACGAAATCGTGGAGGCGGGTCTATTAAATACGACTATTGGGTTTTTGCAATATGACGTAGCAAATCAAATGGAAGACAATCTGTGTAATTTGAAATGGATGAATCGTTGTATAAAGACATTCGGATTATTGCCGCAGCCGACGAAAAAACAGGCACGCAAAGTGCTACGTCGTGTCAATATAAATATATATGATTTATGTGCGAATCGATTGGATAAACGGGGTTCATTGCGTGCGTTGAAACGAGACATGCGACAAAATAAATGGCGGAGATTTCCAAAGAAAATGGCAAAACAACACACGTTATTACGGGAATTTCTAAGATGAAATCTTTCAATATGATAAACTGATTGTATGCGTTAATCGGGTTTGCGATATAACTTCTTCCAACTCGTTTTCAAAAATAATAAATTCTATGTTGTTTTTACATTGGTCATTGCTATCCGTTATCGAATCGTTTGGTGTTGATTTGACAGGTTGTGTTCTAAGTCGCTCTTTCAATTGTTCATTTTCCATTGTTAATTTATCATTCTCATCAAACATACTTTCAAATGTATGGTTGAACTCTTGATTGTCGTTTTTTAATTCTTTAATTGCAAGTTTAAGATTTGCGATTTTTTCTTTACATTGGATAGTTTCATTAGATTGCGACGTGATATAATATTGTTGATAATTATGAATATCATTACGCAATTGTTCATTTTCGCATTTAATATTTGCATTCTCTTCTTTTAGTTGAGTTAATTCAGATGATAGTTTGCGTAAAGTAATCAGAAATTTATCACGCAATTGTTTATTTTCGCATTTAATATTTGCATTCTCTTCTTTTAATTGAGTTAATTCGGATGGTATGGGATACATAACCCTAAGTTCGTCAAGCAATTGTTTATTTTTGTCTGACCGTAGACGAGATGAAGTGAGTTCCATTTGAATTTCAGGTCGTGTTTTTATGTCCTTTAGGTTTTGCAATAGTCCTGAAATATTAAGCAAATCTGTAAATGGATACTGCGCATTATTAAATATCGTTTTATATATAGAAACCATTGCGATTGGAATCGGAATATTATCTTCTATTATAAATGTGTCGTTTGTAATGGGCCCTCCCCACCCGTTACTACCACTGGCGTTCGCATCTGAATATACGTTCCCTTTTTCATCAATTTTAAGATTATATATATGGACTGTGCCATTATAGCGAAATGATAAGCTTCCGTTCATTGTGTTTTAAGTTATGAATTAAATTATGGTTTCAATTTTATTGTTTCAATAATGAAAACGAAGAAACATAAAGACAAACTGCGTAAATAATAAAATGATTAAAATCAGCAGTTGTTTCAAATGCAAATATTTCATCAAATGTAAAGACCCAAGTTTCGTCCAATATTCCAAATGCGCACTTTTCGGTTATAGAACAGGAAGAGACATTACATATGAATTCGCCAATGCATGCCGCAAATCCGACGGTAAATGTGGCGGCAAATATTTCACGCCGAATTACATAGGTCGGCATCATTAGTTTGTAAAATAATATAAACGCACCCCCATAAAATACAAAATGACCACTTCGTATTATGACCAAGTCCGACGTTCCTGCTGATAATAATACCGATAATCAAATACTTTGTTTAAATCGACAATCGTTTATATTGCCTCGTTCCAATATGGATTATTATTCCAATCACGGACTCTTTGAAAGTTGGCTGATACAATGGTCTAAACAATTTTGCAAGGGCAAAACGTTCTTGGACATCGGCGCACATTCAAGTTCATAGTTTCGAACCGCAAAAAATGACATATTATGCGTTGTGTGGTAGCGTGGCTCTGTCTAATATACAAAATATAACGTGTCATAATGTGGGACTTGGGTCGCCAGAACAAGTTGGCGCTGCGTCTTTGAAAATTGTGAGCAATGATGGTGGCGGGTCGTCAATGCATGCCGATGCGGGCATCATCCGCGAAGAAAATATACAAGTCATTACGTTGGATCGTATAGTATATATGTGTTTTTATTTTCCAAATCTAATATGCTAATAATTTTGTCTATAATACCATCTTGTTCTTTTTTATACAATTCACTTTTTAATCGCATTAGTTGTTATATAGTTTACATAAATAATTTTTATATTTTTTATGTAATTAATACCCAACGTTATTTAATTATATTTCTTTATTGGGATATAACATTATTCGACTCAATGGAACCAATAATATGTTCTTGGCAACAACCGATTAGGGGCAACCGATTAAATGTTAAAATGTGTAAATGCGCAAATAATATAAAGCCATAATATTGTAATCTGGTATGTTAATCGATTGTTTTACATTTTATAATGAGTTGGAATTATTAACATATAGATTAAACACATTAATCAACGTGGATTATTTTGTAATTGTAGAATCAACCCGTACTCACGTCGGAACTGAAAAACGATTATTTTACAACGAAAATAAACATTTATTTGAAGATTTTAAAGACCGAATCATACACGTGATTGTAAACGATATGCCGCACATATATCCGAATATTAATGTTGGCAATCACGAACAATGGAAAAATGAGAATCACCAGCGCAACTGCATTATACGCGGCTTAAATCAAATAAATTTAAACGATTCTGACCTAATTATGATATCCGATTTGGATGAAATCCCTGACCGAGACACTTTACATAAAATTAAAAATAATGAGATTATAGTTGATTTTCATTCATTACGTCAATCCCTGTATTATTATAATTTAAATACTAAATTTAATGAAGACTGGTCATCATTTAAAATAATAACGTATAAATGTTTTAAAAATTACAACCTGTCGTGTAATGATATTCGCGCACAAACACGACCAGTTATACAACAAGGCGGGTGGCATATGTCATATTTCGGCGATGATGTATTTATTAAAAACAAATTAGAAACATTTGGGCATCAAGAATATAATAATGCCGAGTATACCGATAATGACAAAATAAAAAATCGGATGAATGGTTCAGTTGATTTATTTGGTCGCAATATGGCTATATCACAAATCGCAATACAAGATAATACGTATTTGCCTCACGAATATAACACGTATTTGAGTCGTTTTTGCAAATTTTAAATGTGAAATGCAACCAATTAGGGACAAATTAAATAAATATATATTATATGTCAAAGTTAAATAATCCATTGCATATAATGCCGCCGCCGCCATCTCTGCGAATTAGTAATTTAAAAAGTCAATTAAAACCGTTAAATCAATTAATGACGCACAATGCATTATATACGTTGCCTGCTCCTTCGGCTCGTGCACAATTAAGTCAACTCGCCAGTCGTTTAACTACAACAATGATATCAAAATCTAAGCAAAAGTCTCGAACTCCACGAACGCCGCCAAAAACGAGAAAAGTGCGGTCGACATTGTCAAAAGAACGTGCAATAAGTGCATTAAAACGGCGAATTACAAAACGTCATATTCGCAATCTCCGTCA
>Ga0114978_10001537_pt1 | contig 19359 bp, 4 predicted proteins | sample S_140212_EF_Meta_FD_87027 | JGI IMG/M metagenome (GOLD analysis project Ga0114978, IMG submission 87027) | Freshwater microbial communities from Lake Simoncouche, Canada to study carbon cycling - S_140212_EF_MetaG | ecosystem: Environmental > Aquatic > Freshwater > Lake | place: Lake...
CTGGTGATCACAGCGGGGGCTCTCACCTTGCTCGATCTGACGTTAAACTCGGACATCACCGTCGGTTCCGTAAATTTTACGACAACGGGACTCGAGTTCATCTATGCCGGACCAACCCACAGTTTCACACTGACGGGTGCTGCAGCGGTCAGTATTACCGATATTGGCAATTTGTCCGTGAAATTTGGCCACAATGGCAAGCCCGGATTAGTGGTCACGGCGGGGGCTCTCACCTCGTTGGATATGACACTGGACTCGGACATCACCGTCGGTTCCGTGAATTTCACCACGACCGGACTCGAGTTCACGTATACCGCATCCAATAGCGAATTCACGCTGGCCGGTTCGGCAGGGATCCGCATTAAGGATATCGGTAACTTATCGGCAACGTTTGGGCATGATGGCAAACCTGGATTAATAATTACATCAGGATCACTCACCTCACTAGACCTGACGATCGATTCGAATTTCACCATCGGCTCAGCCACCTTTACGTCCACGGGGCTGGAGTTCACCTATGAATCGTCGAGCAATCAATTCACGCTGACGGGTTCGGCGGCAGTCCGTGTCACGAATATCGCCAATTTGTCGGTGACATTTGGTTACAGCGGGCATCCGGGATTGCTGATCACAGCGGGATCACTGACCTCACTGGATATGACGATCAACACAAGTATCACCATCGGATCAGCAACATTCTCGACGACGGGTCTTGAGTTTACGTATACGTCTTCCAGCGACCTCTTCACACTGACGGGCTCGGCAGAGGTTCGTGTCACGAATATCGGCAATTTGTCGGTGACATTTGGTTACCAAGGCCATCCGGGATTGGTGATCACAGCGGGGTCACTGACGTCGCTGGATTTAACGATCAACTCGAATATCACCGTCGGCTCGGCAACGTTTTCGACAACGAATCTTGAGTTTTCCTACACCTCGTCGAGCAATCAATTCACGCTGACGGGCTCGGCAGAGGTTCGTGTCACGAATATCGGCAATTTGTCGGTGACATTTGGTCACAACGGGCATCCGGGATTGGTGATCACAGCGGGATCACTAACCTCACTGGACATGACGATCAATTCGAATATCCGCATCGGTTCAGTGACATTCACGACGACGGGCCTAGAGTTCACGTATACCTCGTCGAATAGCACGTTCACGCTGGCGGGTTCTGTGGCACTGAGTATCGCCAATCTTGGCAACTTGTCGGTCACCTTTGGACACAGCGGCCGCCCCGGGTTGGTGATCACATCAGGGACACTCACCTCGTTGGATATGACGATCAATTCGAATATTAACATTGGCTCGGTGACATTCACTACGACGGGCCTGGAGTTCACGTATACCGCCTCAAACAGCAGATTTACTCTGGCCGGTTCTGCAGCGGTTAGCATCACGAATATCGCTAATCTCTCTGTCACGTTTGGTCACAACGACAAACCTGGCTTGGTCATTACCTCCGGGGTACTGACATCGCTCGACATGACGATCGATTCCAATTTCACCATCGGTTCTGCCAAGTTTTCAACAACAGGCTTAGAGTTCACGTATGAATCGTCGAATCACCAATTCACGCTGACGGGTTCTGCGGCGGTCAGCATCACGAAAATTGGCAACTTAACAGTAACATTTGGCTATGATAATCAGCCCGGATTAGTGATCACGTCGGGTTCATTGACATCACTCGACTTAACTATCGATTCGAATATTACCATCGGCTCAGCGACATTCACGACAATCGGACTGGAGTTCACATACACCTCATCGAACCAGAGATTCACACTGGCAGGTTCGGCGGCAGTCAACATTACGGATATTGGTAACCTGTCGGTCACCTTCGGTTACCATGAGCGTCCGGGATTAGTCATCACGGCGGGGGCGCTCACCTCACTCGATATGACAATTGATGCCAACGTCACGATCGGTTCCGTAACCTTCGTGACAGCGGGTCTGGAATTCACGTATGCGTCATCGAACGAGCAATTCACACTTGCCGGTTTGGTGGGTGTCAACATCAAAAACATCGGTAATCTCTCGGTCAACTTTGGCCATGGTGGGAATCAACTTCAATGCGATGGCTTTGGAAACGTACTGTCATCGTCAATCGGCTATCTCTATTATCCCGACCAGATCGCGTTAATCAGTAATTTTACGGCAAACGGTATCACTTATAACCAGGGAACGACATGGCAGGCGGGCTTTTATCCTACCGGAGTTCAGGCAAAACCGCGGGGAATCTCAACAGATGGTGACGGCCAAACCTTAAACAGCAGTTTGGCTTATGTCTACTACCCACAGGGGTATTCCTCACTGAGTCCAGCCGCTTTTCATCCCGCAGGTTATTACGCACGAACGAGCAGTCTGCCTGCCCTCCCCACACAAACTCCGCAATCAACCTCTTATTCACTTGATGGGTTTCAGTTCCCCATCGTCAGAAGCCAGAGCTATTCCTGGTATCCAAACGGACTGACCGTCGCCAGTACGTTCAATTATGGTTCGGCGGTGATTATCCCTGGAAACTATCCAGCGGGATTCTATCGCACCAGCTTGATACCAGCAGACAACCCCTCTGTCTCGAAATCGGTTATCCCAAATGGCAGTTCGACTCCCACAACCTCGCTCACCTCGACATCCAGCAGCAGTTCTACGCTGTCGCCTGGTCCAATACTCAGCACACCCACAACGGCAGGATTAATCATACAACGTGGCAAATTGGTGAAATTGGACATGACGATCAACACCAAGATTGTGATCGGTAGTGTTACGTTCAGTACGACAGGTCTCGAACTGGTCTATACTTCCGCAAATAGCCAGTTCACGCTGACAGGATCGGTTGGAGTCAATATTTCCAATATCGGCGGCCTGTCCGTGACATTCGGACATAACGGAACCCCCGGCCTGATCGTCACTTCGGGAGCACTCACCCACCTGGATATGACGATCGATGCCGACATTCAAATTAGTGCGGTCACGTTCACCACACAGGGATTAGGGTTCACTTACGATGCCGGCACGCAACAGTTCACAATCGCGGGCACTGTCGGCCTCAATATTCGCGACATCGGGGGACTCTCGGTCATATTCGGCCACGTGGGCGACACCTATACAACCGATGGTTTTGGCAATCCTCTCGTGGCGGGAAGATCCTATAATTATTATCCAAACGATTTTAATCTCACTGCCGATTACGTCCCTGGCGTTGGTGCGATCCAGTATCAATACATTCAATCTGGCAGCAGATCTAGCTTAAAAACGTATCGCGCAGGATATTATCCCACTGAGATTACTGTTCGACCGATCAACGTCACAGCGGACGGTTTGGGCCTACCAATCGATGCGAGTACGTCCTACTCGTATTACTCTGGAGCCCTGTGGTTGACGAGTCCATTCATCTCACAAGTAACAACATTTCAACCCGGTTTCTACCCCGCCGGTTATTATCCACGCGAAATTTCGGGATACACCACATCACAAGCGGGGGAACAAGCGAAAATACAAACCATCACCAAAGACGGCTTTGGTGTGAACGTATCCAATGGAACGAGTTATGCATGGTACCCAACTGGCCTCGTCCTGATCGCAGCTTATCAGGATGGATCACAGTCCATCTCCAGTGGGGCATACCCTGCGGGATTCTACCCTGCCAATATGCAAAAATCAGTTGCCCCGACCCAACCGACACCATTTGGTACGGGATCCAATCAAAGAAGTTTGTTCACCGCCACGGGAACCAGTTTCACCGCCACCGCCGCAATCACAGGCCCGAGTCGTCCGGGATTGGTTGTCACCGCCGGTGCATTGAAATCGTTGGATATGACGATCAATAGCAGTATCAGTGTCGGGTCCGTCACCTTCTACACGAACGGACTGGAATTTACCTATCGGTCGAGCCCGAGCCTGTTCACGTTAGTGGGATCTGCCGGAGTCAAAATCGCGGGGATTGCCGAGCTTTCCGTTACTTTTGGGTATCCGGGAACTCCGGGACTCATCGTGACGAATGGACAGTTGACGCAAATCGACATGACGATTGACACCAACATCAAGGTCGGCTCGGTCACGTTTACCACAACCGGATTGAACTTCTCGTATACTACCAGTAGCAAGCGGTTTACATTAAGTGGAACTGTCGGGCTGCAAATTCAAAACATTCTCGGACTATCAGTGACTTTCGGTCACGTGGGAGATACCTATTCGGTTGACGGATTCGGTGACCCGCTTATCGCTGGCGGATCATATCTCTACTATCCAACCGGAATTCGCCTGATTTCGAATTTCGGCAGCCGAATCGCAAGAGAATATCCCGGGGGATTTTATCCATCAGGCATCCAGGCTGTACCGCAATCGGTCGCGACAGACGGATTCGGTACAGCCATTGACGCAACTCGTCCTTATGTTAACTACACCAATGGCGTGTGGCTCACTCAGGTGTTCACCTGGAAAGGGACCACTTACCAACCAGGGATTTATGCCTCTGGGTATTTCCCTGCAGAAATATCCCCCGCCTACACGACTTCGACGGCGGTCTTCTCGGCCAGTGAGACCGTCATTACCAGAGATGGATTCGGCGTCGCGATCAGGAGCGGCCAAAAGTACGCTTGGTATCCCAATGGATTGACTGTTCTTCCCCCTGATCAGGGGGGAACGGGTTATACAGACGGCGGTCAAAACATTTCAGCTGGATTTTACGCTGCTGGATATTACCCTGGCGATATGCCACTGACCGTGACCACATCCAATACGGCCTATTTCAAAGTGAAGGGACAACCGGCAGCGAAAGATTTTACTGCCACTTCGACGAGTTTCACCGTTGCTGCGGCGATTATTGGACCAAGTCGTCCGGGACTGATCGTCGTTGCAGGGTCGCTGGTTTCACTCGATTTGACCATCAACAGCAGTATCACGATCAGCGATGGGATGTTCTACACGTACGGCCTGGAACTGACATACGATAACTTTGGAACGCATCAGTTCACATTAGGGGGTATTGTCGGACTGAAACTTCCTGGCCAAAACATCTTTATTCAGGTGGAATTCGGGCACCAGGCATTCGACACGAACGTCGACGGAAATGGCAGTCCGATTACTCTCGATTCTAATTCGAATCCGTATTACTACTACCCGCAAGGATATGTCGACACAAGCGGCACCTACCACGGATCGGGCCTGTACCGTCTGACGTCAAACAGCGATGCCTTTGGCAATACGTTAGTCAATCAATCGCAATACGTGACTTACGAAAGTGACTTCACCCTCAGTATCGCTTACGTCGACAGTTCGGGCGTCACGCATCCTGCGCAAGTCTATCACGCGGGGCTTTACCCCGCCGATATCACCAACTCCATTTTGAATCCCACCTCGGTGGTTCCCAGTGCCCGTGTTTACTACCCTGTCTCGTTGAATTCCGTCGGGGGAGCGACCTACAAGATCTCGGTACCCCAATCACCCGGTCTCGTCGTTGACAATACGGGGCTCGTATCGCTGGATATGACGATCGATAGCAACCTGAAATTTGGGACTGTCACATTTTATACGACCGGGCTTGAATTCAGCTACACAACGGCAACTAAATTATTCGTTCTGTCCGGAAAATGCGGACTAAAGATTGATAATATCTTTAATCTCGAAGTGACGTTTGGACATGGCGCAAGGTCGACGACAACAGATGGATACGGCCAGCCACTTGTCCTCGGCAAAACTTACTATAATTACGCTTATGGATATACAGATTCGACTGGAAAATATCTCCCAGCTGGCTTGTATGCCACAACACCAGGCAATCCGGCCAAACTCGCTTCGTATACGGCAACTGCGACTGGCAGCCAAAGTCCCAGTATCACACTACCGGGTTCACCAGGACTGGTGATCAGCAATGGATCGCTGAAGAAAATCGATATGACGATCGATTTGGATATCGGCATCGGAGGAGGGGGAACAGGCAGTTCAAATCAAACCTTCTCGTTCAAGACGAAGGGACTCGAGTTCAGCTATGACGTTCCACTGCAACAGTTCAGCCTGGCTGGAAATGTCTCGGTGAGTTTTTCGAATGTCTGTTCATTTTCGGTGACCTTTGGAGAATTGCAGTCGGATGGAAGCTACTCGACAGGCCTGATTGTTGGACCGTCTCTCGATCAAAACCTTAATATCATCGGTCCATCGGCCCTGCAGTACTTGAATATCCATATCACCGCGTCGATTGTGGTGGAAGGACTCACATTTGGAGTGACGAATCTTGGCCTCGTCTATTCACGCGGTTCTGAACTCTGGCAGATCAGCGGCAGTGCAAGACTGGCGATAGGTACCTTCGCGGATGTCACAGTCGGGTTTGGCCGCGAGGCTCATACAGACGGATTTGGTTACCATGCGAACTTACCGGGGTTGGTGATTGATCATGGCACACTCACAAAACTGAATATTGTCATCACGGGGAATTTGAACCTTGGCTTTATCACAATCAACAGTGGCTTGACCTTTACCTGGCTCAAGACAGGGAATGTCTTTGGGATGTATGGAACAACGACGGTGACAGTGAAATCGATCGGCACATTCACCGTAGCCTTTGGGGATTCCACTCTTGCTGACACTGACCAAGGCTATTATGGGTTGCTTGTTCGCGATGGAAACTTAGAGAGCTTGCATCTCAAAATTACCGCGAATTTCAGTCTGTTCAAATTTCAATTTGTAGTCGATGACTTAGCCTTTGATTACATCCGTATACCCGCAGTCGGAAAAACTCCGGAAATCACGCAGTTCGTGATGTCGGGGTCTGCGAGCGTTACCATCCCGGTTGTGGGGACGATCAGCGTCTCATTTGGAACGAAAAAGGCGCCTGGCCTCGTGATTGTTAATGATGAATTACAAAAACTGTCAATACGAATTACTGGAGACTTTTCCTTTGCAGGGCTGACATTTGACACCAAAAATAGGCAAGGACTCTATTTAGAATACTGCAATGGCAATTTTCAGATTAAGGGATCTGCAAAGGTAACGATCTTCGGGTCGGATGTTCCACTCGATTTCGGCGCCCCGGGAGACGATTTTTCGTTCAATCCAGATGGCTCGCTGAAAGAAATCGACATCATGCAGACACTTGGATTTAGCCTTGCGGGAATGCAGATTAACGGCTACCTGCATTTTATTTATCACACGGAATCCAAATCGACAAGTGGATTGATTACCACAACGACGCCTGCCTACTTCACGCTGACAGGCGACATGACATTAGTACTAGGTGGCCTGACACTCAATGTCTCTTTGGGTGGTGATCATCCGGTACTGATTTACGACTGGGGTTCTAATGTGCCGCTGTACCAGCATCAATATTCAAGCACGGGATTATCGGTTGTCGGTGGAAGTATCACCCACCTTGACGGCACGGCCACTGCGAATCTTGACCTGCCCATGGGGAGTTTCCTACATCTTTACGCCTACGCAACGGCGTACTTGACATTTAATCCGAATGACAGCAGTTTTCGATTATTATTATCGGGGAGGGGGCAGGCGAATTTGGATTTTGGCAAAGGTTTCTGGCTGAATATTGGCGCGACCGTCGAAGTGGATTTCGTCCACAATGCATTTGGCGATTTTGCCAACATTTGTCTCCCTTTCGGTTCAGATGGCGTCATCATCGTGACCGTGTGGAATGGCGTTACGAATGTATCTGGGACGGGGACCATGGGGTTCATCGTTAATGAATACAAAGCGCTCGCTGCGGGGATTAGTTGGTTGAAAAGCGCATGGGACTGGGTTGGCGGACTGTTTAATGGCCCGGTTGAAGGAGCGCATGTTTACTATGACGCGGAATACCGCTTTGACGATTCAACGGGACTCGTCGGGACGACGGGAGCGAATGGCGAGTTTCAGTTGGTATTGCCCGCAGGAACAAGCCGTGGGCAATTGGTTTCGACGGGTGGCGTCGATGTTTCCACCGGTTTACCGAACAGGCTACGAGAAACGGCCCCTTATGATTCGAAGGTCATCAGTTCACTGACGTCCGTCGTGAATTCCATGATGCGAATCGAAAATTTGACTGAGGCGGAAGCAACGACCTATGTGAATACATGCATGGGGCTGCCCAAGGGAACGTTGCTTTGCTTGAACAATCCGCTGCTGACCGCTGTGGCAGGGGATCAAACGGCGGGTAAGAGCTACCAGGCTTCCGTGAGTCTCGATACGGCGGTGCAATTGATCGCCAGCCTGGTGAGCGGCCAACCGGGGGCGCCCCCGGTTGGTCGGGTGTGCGATCTTGCCTACAACGCGATTGCGGATTGGATCTACAGTGTTGGCGGGACTCTTGGGTTGTTACGGCGTGAGTCGGTGATGAATTATTTGTTGGGGCAAGTGGCCAGCGCAGCGGGTGTCAGCATCGCCCCCGCAGATCTCGCTCGCGGTGGGACGCTGATTCATGAGTTTTTGGCTGCGATTGGATCGGTGAATGTCGATGGGACGCGGGCCGCACTCGACCAGATGACCAAAGCTTATGTGGTGGCCTGCGGAGACTTGTCCACACAACTCGGTTTTGTCGGCAGCGGATTCGTGAATCTGGATGAACTGGCGGTACAATATACCGGATCCGCTTTGAACGAAAAACTGGCCACTGCCGTGGCGGGTCCGTTGTTCGTCGGTGCACCGCAGGTTACGGTTCAACAGGCCATGGCTCAACCGGTGGGTGCGGGAGATCCCACGACCATGGATTTCCCCGTCTATCTGGCTACAACCGCGCCATTGACCACGCCTGTAACCGTTGACTACACGACAATTGACGGCACCGCGACAGCAGCGAACGGTGATTATGTTCCCGTTCAAGGAACTTTGACGTGGTTGCCCGGTGACACCGCACCGAAAACCATTTCCGTTCCAGTGAATGCGACCAATAGCGGAAAAGCCAATCAAATATTTGGCGTTCATCTGACGAATGGCCAGAATGCATCGATTAGTCAGCAAGGAGTTGGGATCGGTATTTTGGAATACACCGATTATTCGACACAGACATCGCTCTCTGCTTCGACGGCCTCGCCTCGATTTGGTGACACCGTGACCTTAACGGCAACTGTGGCGATCGATGGTCTTCCTCAAACTTCGGCCGTTGGCTCAGTCACATTCACACTCGCCGACGGGACGGTACTGGGGACTGCCGACCTTGTGAATGGCCAGGCCGCAATCGTCACGAGCAGTCTGCCAGCCGGGCAGGACCTCATTACCGCCGCCTACAGCGGTTCTGCCACCGATGCTGTGCATTATAAAGCATCTTCCGGATCGCTGACCGAGACTGTTGTCAGAGCAGCACAGACGATCTCGTTCGGACTGTTGGCAGACCAAACTTATCCCGGAACAGAGTTCATCGTCGATGCGACCACGTCATCGGGGCTCCCTGTGTTCTACCGCGTCGTATCGGGCCCCGCGATTCTGCACAGCAATCTGCTGATTATCACCGGGGCCGGAACTGTCGAGGTCGAGGCGTCTCAACCGGGGGGGCTCGATTACGCCGAGGCAACGCCTGTCGTGCAATCGTTTGAGGTGAGCAAACCCCATTTAACCTATACGGTCGACAGGGCTTCGATCACTTACGGTTCATCGCTACCGCAATTCACGGGTCATTTCAGTGGATTCTTGAACGGTGACGACGCCAGCGTGGTCACAACCTTACCAACCTTCTCGGTGACGTCCCCCATCGACGGTGCGGGTTATTATTTGATCAATGCTGACGGTGCCTCGACCGACAATTACCAGATTGACTATGTTCCCGGAAACCTGGTTGTGACGCAGGCCACCACCGATGTGGTCCTGTCGGCACCCGCATCCGGTGCATTCGGCCAGACGATCACCCTCAGTGCCACCGTCACGCATCCGGACGGAACCATGACACCCACGGGAACCGTCGCATTCTATAACAATGGTGTGAAACTGGGTGATGCAACGCTGGTGGATGGTGTTGCCCTCTGGGAATGGAGTGACTGGAGTGTCGGTCATAATAATTTGACGGCCGTCTACAGCGGGAACAGTCATTACTTCTCCAGTGGTTCGGTCGACCCTGATCTGGTCATCCAGAACGCGGCGACAGTATCACTGGTCGGTCCGGCCTCGACTCTGCTGGTCAATCATTCCTCAACCTATACTGCCACGGTCGTTTCCGCCGGGAATGGTCAACCGCTGACAACCGGAACCGTTCAGTTCCAGATTGATGGGGTCGATCAGGGGGACCCGGTCGCTCTCGATCTCCTGGGGCGTGCCTGGTTCACAGCCGCACCGCTGACAGAAGGTTCACATACGATCGCCGCGGTCTACAGCGGTAACGAGAATACTCCGGGGGTGACGAAAACACGGGTTCAATCGGTAGTTCGTGATTCCGGAGCGGTCGCGATTCAAAGTTCCACAACCACCCTGCTGATGGGCCAAGAGGTCATATATACCGCAGCGGTCACCTCGGCGATTGATGGCGCTGTCCTGACCACCGGGGTCATTCAGTTCCAACTGGATGGTGTTGATCAGGGGACCCAAATTGAATTGGATGGGTCAGGCCGGGTCACCTTGACAGCGAATCCGATGTCTGCCGGTACCCATCTGGTCACCGCGATCTACAGCGGCGATACCGAGATCGACGGAGTCACCCAGACAATCAGTCAGTCGGTGATCCGGAACACCTCGACCGCAACGCTCAGCAGCTCGATCGCTCATCCCTTGGTGGGCAATGCACCAACTTATACGGCATTGGTCAAATCATCGATTACGGGGCTGCCACTGACGACGGGGACCGTCCAATTCCAGGTCAACGGGGTAGACAGGGGAAGTCCTGTAGGACTCGATGCACAGGGGCAAGTGTCGCTCGACATGGATCCACTTGCCGCAGGATCTTATTCAATTACGGCAAACTACAGTGGCGACGTAAATACCGTCGGAACCACTCAGACGTTGTCAGTGACGGTGGCTTCATTCGCAGCCAGCACCCATTTCGTGACACCCACGACGGATTCCACCTACGGTCAGTCTGTCACCTTCACAGTACAGGTTCTGGCCGAGAATCCCACCTTAGGAACACCGACGGGAGCCGTTCAATTCCTGGTGGACGGTGTCGCAGCAGGGGGTCCCATTTCGATTGACGCAGAGGGTTTGGCAATCAGTCCCACCCTGTCATTGCCGGGGGGAAACTCTCTGATTCAGGCGATTTATACCAGCACCAATGGGTTTCAGGGTGGAACGGATCAGACGGCCTTGACGGTTCACCAGGCCGACCAAACGATCTTATTTGGGACACTCTCCAACGCAATCTACGGAGACGCCCCGATCGGATTGACGAGCACCAGCAGTTCGGGGCTGACAGTCACCTATCGGGTGATTTCGGGGGCAGGGTATATCAACAACGGCAGCCTCTCTATCACAGGGGTCGGAGCGATTGTTTTGGAAGCCAGTCAAGCGGGTGATTCGAATTACAATCCTGCGACAGGTGTGCAACAGACGCTGACGGTGAGTGCTGGATCGTCCACGACCACGTTGGTGTCATCCAATTCCAACAGTACCTACGGTGATCTGGTTTCCGTCACCGCGACCGTGACCGCCACCGGAGTGACTCCTGAGGGGCAAGTCCAGTTCGTGATCGATGGGGTCAATTATGGTGTCGCGGTCACGTTGTCAGTCGGCTCTGCATCCGTCAACCTCCCAATCCACTTGTCAGCCGGTTCACATACCATCACGGCCAACTATCTTGCCACGAGCGATCTGAATGCAAGCACTGCGGACGATTTGTCTCAAACGGTGGCTCAGGCCCAGGCCCTCATCGTCGTGTCGGGATATTCAGTCACCTATGATGGGGCCGCGCACACCGCGACGGGATCCGCTTCTGCACTTGATGGTTCACTCTTGAGCGGCTTAACACTCTCAGAGACGATACATACTCGTGCGGGTAGGAATCGTGATACATGGACATTCCATGACGAGTCAGGAAATTACGCGGACGATACCGGAACCGTGGATGACGTGATCCGTCAGGCGACCGCATCCATTACAGTGACCGGTTACAACCTGACATTTAATACGGTGACTCAGACCGCCACCGGTTCGGCCGGCGGAGTCGGCGGGATCGATTTGAGTGGCCAATTGACGCTGACGGGAACGACGCATGCGAACGCCGGTACTTATTTGAGCGATTCGTGGTCATTCCATGATGCCGACGGGAATTATGCAGATGCGAGCGGGACGGTGGATGATGTGATTACTCAAGCGAATGCCTTGATTACGATCAAGACATACAATGTGACGTATGATACATTCGCTCATACATCCAGTGGATCCGCGACCGGGATCGGTTCGTTGGATCTGAGTAGCGGCCTGATGTTGGCGGAGACGACGCATACCAATGCTGGCGTTTATTCCAGTGATGCCTGGACTTTCCATGATGCGAGCGGAAACTATGCAGACGCCAGCGGAACGGTTATGAATGTGATTAGTCAAGCGACTCCGTCGATTATCGTGACGGCTTACAGCACGACTTACGACACTCAACTTCATACGGCCAGTGGAAGTGCCACGGGGATCGGTTCGGTTGACCTCGGTAGCGGATTGACACTTACGGGAACAACGCACACGAAAGCAGGAAACTATCCTGGCGATGTCTGGACGTTCCATGATGTCCTGGGGAACTATGCGGATGTCAGCGGTACGGTGAATGACACGATTGCGAAAGCGAGCGCGACGATCACGATTACACCCTATACCAAAACGGGAACGACGTATGATGCGAACAGCCATACCGCGACCGGGACAGCCCGTGGGATTGGAAATATCGACTTGAGTGTTGGGTTAACGCTCGCGGGGACCACTCATACAAACGCGGGAACCTACGCAGGTGATGAATGGAGCTTTGCGGGAGGGACGAACTATCAAAGTATCAGTGGCACCATCAGCAACAGCATAGCCCAAGCAACTGCCAACATCATCATCACGCCTTACAACAGTCCCTTCGACGGGAATGCTCATACAGCGACGGGAACCGCTAGCGGGATTGGAAGCGTGAACCTGAGTAGTGGCTTGACGCTGACAGGGACGAACCACACCATAGCCGGTGCTTATATTAATGATCCTTGGTCATTCCATGACATCTCTGGAAACTACTCAGACACCAGTGGAATGGTGAATAATGCGATTGGTTCCGCGCCTGCGGCCAACACATCACCAGCAAATACCACCGTGACAGCCGGGGTAACGGCCAGCTTTGCCGTTGTTGGAACGGGGGCACCAGCACCGACGATCCAGTGGCAAGTCAGGACCAATAGTGGTTCGACCTGGTCGAATATCGCGGGTGCGACATCGGCGACGTTCAGTGTTTCAACACAATTCAGTCAGGGGGGAAGCCAGTATCGAGCGGTTTTGACAAACGTGTTTGGCATAGCAACATCGAGCGTGGCCACACTGACGGTGAACGCCCGACCATTGACAGTGGGAACAACGTTCACCACCAAGGTCTTTACCGGATTGACCACCGGGACGATTAATCTGGTTGATATCGTGGATTCACTCGGAGTGACGTTACCCACGAATTACACTGCCACAATCAACTGGGGTGATGGACGGACCGATTCAAACATCGTGGTGGCGCACCCGAATACAGATGGGACAACGGTGCATGTGGTTGGGTCTCACACTTACACGGCCGGAGGAACCTATCGTCCAATCATCACGCTAATCGATGCGGCCGGTTCGACGTTGATCACCCTCGCATCGAACACCGCCACGCTGATTGTGGGGACGGACATTTCAAACAAGGTGAGTATCACTCGATCGAGTCCCGTGAAGAATCGAACCACCGGATTGTGGGCACAGACAGTGACGATGAATAATATCAGCGGAGTCGACTTGACTGGGAATCTTGATTTCGTACTGATAGGCCTGACGGCAGGTGTGTCGCTGTCAGGAGCAACGGGATACACAGCGGGGGGAGCCAACCCGTATGTTCGATTCAGCACGACGGGTCTGAAAGCAGGCAAGTCGATCAGCTTGGTCATGAACTTCGTGTTGCCGACACCGATTACCGCGTTTAATTACAGCTTCAAGACGTTTACGGATTGATCAAGACAGAAAGACCTTTCGGGGATTCCTCGTTTTTCAGTCATTTGGGAATCGAAAATGCGTGTCATTGGTGACTTGCGATCACCGATCTTGAAGACGAATCCAGGATCCCTAAAAAGCATCTTCCCGAAAAATTCGCCTGGCAAAATCGGTTCAGGCGATCACTCCCAAAACAAAAGACCGTAGTTCCGTGTCACGAATTGACATTGCATCTGAGTCGCAACGCTTCGACAAAAACGGCCCTTGGCAAAGCGACTTTCGGCACTGCTCGTCCCCAAGCGGACAAGGAGCGCCACGAAGCCTCAGAATCTGTCGTGGGGCGGTCGTGGTTAGCAGTCAGTCGTTGCCACCGACCGACGCGGGGTCGCTGGAGGGCTGAAAACCGATCGGGTCGTGGCTTTACTTGACGTTAATAAAAACATCCAGTAACTGACCGATCAGGATTTTTCGTTCTTTCACTAATGGATTCTCTGGATCAATTGCGTAGATGATCTGCATGACCCGCGTATCGACTCGTTCGGTGTTGGCTCCGGTCAGTGAGGCTTTGGGAATCACCGCAGGTTCGATACGGATATAGGTCAACGGAATCTCACGGCGCTGCAGATCACCCCGCAAGAGTGCTGCGGCAGGGGCATTCAGCTTCAGGCGTGGAATATCCTCTTCATCAATGCTCACGCGAACATGGTACGGCCGCAGGTTTCCCATCACAATCAGGGTTTGAGCCGCCAACGCCGAGACCAGTTCACCGGGGCGAACATTCACCTGCAGAATGGTTCCCGCGACCGGTGCACGGACTCGCAGCAGATCCATGGTCGTTTGCGTCTGCTCTACAGAGGCTTTTGCCTGATCGACAGCAGCCCGAGCGATCAATTTATCAGGCTCCCAAGCTCCCGCTTTTAGCAACTCCAGATTGGCTCGCGAAACAGCCACCTGGGCCTCGGCACTGTGGACCGCTTCTTCTGCAGCAAACGCTTCCTGCTCGCTAATGGCTTTGTTCGCAAGCAGCTTTCTTTCCCGATCACGAACATCGATTGCCGTTGCCAGTGTCGCTTTGCTGGCGAGGAATTGCGATTCCAGTGGCGGAAGCTCCTCGGGACGGGGCTGTTTTTCTAACTTATTCAACTGGGCTTCTGCCGAAGTGAGCGCCGCCTTTCGGACCAGTAACTCGGCCCCCGTAGCTCGTTGATCCAGCTCAAAGAGCAGATCACCGACTTCCACTTCCTGGTCAACCCGGACGGCAACCTTGACGACAACGTTCGAGATTTGCGAGCCGACGGAAATGATGGACTGGGTACTGGCGTCAGTCGAGGGTTCGACAAACCCGATCCCGGCCACCACATCACCAAACGGACTGATCGCTGGTATCACGGGTGGAGGTTTGATGAGTGTTGGACGCTGTGACTGAATTGCATATCCAAACGCAAACGTGAACATCACCATGGCAATGACAGGCAGGATAAACGGTCGTAATCTGTTCCCAAACTTCATGATGTAGACTCTTCCAAAGGAATCAGGCATTCGACACGTTTGTCGTCAGAGACGCGTCCATCTTCCATCGACACAATTCGATCTGCGAAGCCAAACACACGAGGATCATGCGTGACCACGATGGTGGCACGCTGTGGACTTAAAGCGAGCTTGCGGATTAAGGTCATCACCACTTGTCCCGTTTTGCCGTCCACCGCCGAGGTCGGTTCATCGCAGACTAATAATCGCGGTTCGTGAACCAAAGCGCGCGCGATGGCAACCCGCTGTTGCTGACCTCCTGAAAGTTTTCCGGGGAGTGATTTCAGGCGGTCCCCCATGCCAACGGAGGCCAGCGCTGCAGCCGCTTTTTTCATGGCCTCGAGTTTGCTGTTTCCCCGGATGACCAGCGGCACCGCGACGTTTTCCTCAATGGTTAACGACGGCAGCAGATTGAATTGCTGAAACACAAAACCGACATGCTGCGCTCGAAAATCGGCGCGGGCATTTTTATTCAGCTGATCCAGTCGCAAACCGAATTCCTCGACCCGCCCCGTCGTGGGGTTCAATGTCCCCGCCATGATCGAAATCAGCGTCGTCTTGCCGCAGCCGCTTGGGCCAACTAAGAGCGTCAGTTCACCAGGGTAGATGTCGACGGTCACGCCACGGAGGGCACGGATTTGCGATTCCCCCTCGCCATAGGTTTTCGTGACATCACAACAGATCACCAGGGGTGCTGGTTTTGTCAACACGGGGGATTTCGGTCGAGGTTCATTCATGACTGAAACACGATCGCCGGTTCGAGAACCACCACACGACGAATACAAATCAGGCTAGCGATCAGCACGATCACCAGCACGGCGACGGCCGTTAATGCCAGCACTTGCCAGGGAAGAAAAAAGGAAATGATCGGACGAATCGCATGCATGGCAATTCCCATCAGGGTCGCCAGACCAATCCCCAGGCAGTAACCAATACTCCCCACCATCATCGCTTGCAGAAAGATCATCTTGACAATGGTGGAATCACGCATCCCCATGGCCTTCAACGTGCCGAATTGCCGCAAATTCTCGATGGTAAACAAATAAAACGTCTGTCCGGCGATTGCGCAACCCACCACAAATCCCAGCAGGACCGTGGTCCCAAAATTCACAGGGATTCCCGTATGTTCGAGATAATACAGGATCGTCATCCAGCTAAATTGATCGCGTGTTAACGCCTTCAGTCGGGTCTGATCCTGAATTTGTTTCGCGACGATGACTGGGTTTTCTCCTTCGACCGACTTCGCCAGTACGAACGAAAGCATCCGCCGGTTTTGTGGTACAAACATCGTTGCCTGGCTGAATCGGGTGAACAAAATGGGTTGTGTCGAAAACGTAAGCGATCCTTTAAAAAAACCGACGATCACAGCGCGGCGATCATTCATTTCAAAGGTTTTCCCCAATATCAACGGTGCCCCAGGCCATAGTAAGTGGTAACCTGCTTCATCCATGATCACCGCATCTGGCAGTTGCAGGTCACCGAGCTTTCCGAGAATCATCTGTTGTGGACCACCAACCAGAGTCGCATCATCAATTCCGAACAGCATCGCTCCTCGATAGTTCCCATTCGGCAACTGAACCTGCCCGGCCCCCTTATAAAAGGGGACGGCCCAAGCCACCCCCGGCACACCCTTAACCCGCAAATGAGCGGTGTCCGCAATCGCCTTGAGATCGTCAATGTAGCGCGCGTTAGGGTTCATCACCCAGATATCCGCATCATGAACATCCTGAATCTGACTGGTCGTCCGCATCATGATGCCACAAAACATGGCGCTTTGTTCGGCAATTAACACACAAGAAAACGTAATACCAAAAATGATCGCCAGATACTTACTGCGATCCCCGGTCAGCATCTTGAGTGCAATCCAGCCCATTTTCCGTTTTTCAGTCAAGTCATTGATTGGGCCGAGCCCAGCGGCGGTGCCAGACGATTCATCACATGAAATCACCACACAGGCGTTTTTTTGCATGATGAACCGACTCATCACTAGTCACTGGCGATGTGACTCTCAACGGATACCAATCCGTCGGGCAACGATCTCTCGCTGTAGTCTACCCGACAAAAGAGAAGACGGAAGGAGGAAGTCCAATCTGACGCTCCCGCAGGGTTTGCGCGGGGTTTGACGAGTTGACGTGTGCTCGCGTCGTGGAGCGATTGTGCGATTTTCATTGAACGGGATCACCGATTACGGCATCACCGTTAGAAATTCGGCCAAATTTACCTGAATTCCACTGAAGGAACTCCCCACGAGGAATTACCCGGTCTCGACGGAAATTCCGGTTCGACTTATGAATATCGGTGCCTCAAATCCAGCAGCCGATCTCAATCGTCTCGCGTTAGCAATTCACCCGTTATATCGTCGTCGACAAATCCCAACTCTGTTCATCGACTCAACTGGGTTCATCGACTCAACTGGGTTCATCGGCTCAACTGGGTTCATCGGTTCGACGGGGTTAACCTGCTTGACGGGCATGACATCTTTTCAGCGGGGAAGGCCCGGCTGAAAGACCGGTGGAAGACCCGGCGGTAAGTTGGGGACGGAAGCGGTTTCCGGGCTGACCCATAACACAATCAGCCCCTGGGACTTGTCCGATTTGAGAACCTTGCCTAAAGGATCGACCAACTGAATGAGCTTGTCAAAATCGTCAACGGGACCAACCATCAGGAACGTCGCTTCATTTGAGACAATGGATTGACTCTCTCGTTTGCCTCCCCCAAGTAACGGCATCAAACGTACTGCGACGATCTCGGGATGAACGGTTTGAGGGAGTCCCACGAGGCGAATTGCCGTTCCTTTGTTTCCATACTTCTTCAGCAGATCATTCTCCGGGATCGGAACATCCTCTGGCGGTTGTTCCGGTGGAGTTGTTGACATGACTTGGGCTGGGACCGGATTCGGCGTCGAGAGGGGTGGTTGATTCGGCGGAAACATTCCTCCAGGAATTTGCCTTTGTGGCGGCCCGGCCTGTGTTGCAGGCATCGATCTCCCATTCAGTTGCGTAGTCAGGGCCATTGACGCGAGAGTCAGATCCTTTCGCTCCGTCGCTGCGTTGTCGAGTTCAACAAGAATCTCAGGATTCATGCCGAACACAATGTCATAAGGAAACTCTTTTCTAATCTTGGATAACTCGTTGCTGCGAGTCAGGAAAAGCTTCTGACTTTCATCAGCAGTCAATGGATGCTGTGAGATGAATTCGAGCCAGTCATTGGTCGCTTTGGCCAGATTCGCCGACGCAGACTTGATTTGTGGCAGAGCACTTTGTGCCGTTGTTTTATCCTTGATCGAACTCATCACTCGGGCATGATTCCGTTCGGCGTCAACCACCGCTTTGAGAAATTCGTCATGAGAAGTGGGACGTCCTGGCAGCTTGAGAGCAGGAACGGCCGAACTGACTTGCTGCAGCACATTTTTCGGCAGCAATGCAAAGATACCGAGGCCGAGAACACAGACCAGACCACACACGATCAGTCCGATGAGGATCGGTGGGAAGCCTTCAGATCCCTTCTTCGACTTACGCCCCGTTTTCTTTTTGGGCGAACTGCTTTTTCCAGCCATGAGCTTGATCTCTGTTGAGGCGATTGGGATTAAGAAGGACACAAGAACGAACGAGAATAACAGCTCGATTTTTACATTCATTCCGCCGTGATCGCAACCGTTTTCAGACGCAGCAGCCCGAGCAACGTTTCTGCAGCCACCTCAGCGAAGTGCGGGTCGTTAATGTGATTGGCGCATTCGATTAACTCGACCGTTCCATGCGTCGATCGGATTGCCTGAAACAGCGATTCACGTGCTGC
>Ga0114978_10001538_pt1 | contig 19357 bp, 17 predicted proteins | sample S_140212_EF_Meta_FD_87027 | JGI IMG/M metagenome (GOLD analysis project Ga0114978, IMG submission 87027) | Freshwater microbial communities from Lake Simoncouche, Canada to study carbon cycling - S_140212_EF_MetaG | ecosystem: Environmental > Aquatic > Freshwater > Lake | place: Lake...
ACTTCATTATGGATTTCATGTGCTCCATGAGAAAAATTGAGTCGGCAAACATCCACACCAGCGTGAATTATTTTCTCTAGCATTTCTTCGCTGCTAGTGGCAGGACCTATTGTTGCTACTATTTTGGTTTTGTTGAAATTCTCGTTGTACATATTTTGTTTATAGATGTCGCAGCAAATTAACCCATGTAAATTTTATTGCTTTTTCTGGTGGAAAAACATAAGCCGTTTGAATTTTATCAATCGATTTTAGTTTTTCTAGCCAAAGTTCAAAGTTAGGCATTAGTTCTTCATCCTCTATCAAAATCCAATAATCTGGAGTTGGTTTTCCCGAATAAATTTTTCCCAATGTGCCATTATTTTGCAAAATCCACATCGAAGTAAACTGTTCTGACCCCTGAAAATGGTATTCAACATGCTGCGAAAACATATTTTCATGCAAATTTATTGCAAAAGTTTCGGGTTCGCACACAAATTTTAAAGAAAAAGTGTCATCAAGACACCAAGCCAGCAAATACGGGCTAGAATCAGTATGTACGGCCACTATTTTGAAGTCGTTTGGATGCTTAATTATGGTAGATTTGTATCTTTTCATTGACAAAATTTCAATACAAAAATAAATTTTCATTCTGATGTAAAGAAAAAATTGTTTCTTTGTAGCGCAAAAAAATCATTCATTATTATCATGTCAGACATTGCAGAAAAAGTAAAAGCCATTATCGTAGATAAACTTGGCGTAGATGAAGCAGACGTTGTTACGGATGCAAGTTTCACCAATGATTTGGGTGCAGACTCATTAGACACAGTTGAATTGATCATGGAATTCGAAAAAGAATTCGACATCAGTATTCCCGATGATCAAGCAGAAAAAATCCAAACAGTGGGGGAAGCTGTTCGTTACATCGAAGAAAACAAAAACTAATTTATGCAACTCCGGAGAGTTGTTGTAACTGGAATGGGTGCAATTACGCCCATCGGGAATACTCTTGATGAGTATTGGAAAGCACTGGTAGCAGGTACCAGTGGAGCTGGATTAATTACCCATTTTGATACTTCTAAGTACAAAGTGAAGTTTGCATGCGAGGTCAAAAATTTTGACGTCCTTAACTTCATTGATAGAAAAGAAGCGCGAAAAATGGATCCATTTGCCCAGTTTGCTATGGTGGCCGCCGATGAAGCTATTTTACATAGTGGAATCTTACAACAATCTCACAATCTCGATCGTATCGGGGTTATTTGGGGCGCTGGAATAGGTGGCTTGTCTACCTTTTTCACTGAAATTGTAGATTATGCAAAGGGCGACGGCACACCACGCTTCTCGCCCTTTTTCATTCCTCGAATGATTATTGACATTGCCGCTGGGTATGTTTCAATGAAACACAATTTGAGAGGTCCCAATTATGGTACTGTCTCTGCTTGTGCTTCTTCTACTCATGCACTTATCGATGCATTTAACTTAATCCGACTTGGCAAAGCCGATGCCATTGTTACTGGAGGATCAGAAGCTTGCGTAAACGAACCATCTGTTGGTGGTTTTAGTAACATGAAAGCCCTTTCCGAAAGAAATGATGACATTATGACCGCCTCAAGGCCTTTTGATAAAGATCGCGACGGATTTGTAATGGGTGAAGGTGCTGCTTCTCTTGTTCTTGAAGATCTTGAACATGCAAAAGCGCGCGGTGCAACTATCTATGCAGAAATTGTTGGTGGTGGAATGACGGCTGATGCCTACCATTTAACTGCCCCTCATCCAGAAGGGTTGGGAGCGAAAAATGTAATGATTGCCGCTCTTGATGATGCTGGAATGAAAGTAAGCGATATTGATTATATCAATGTGCACGGCACAAGTACACCCCTAGGTGATATTGCCGAAACAAAAGCCATTAAATCGGTTTTTGGAGAGCATGTTTATAACCTCAATATTTCAAGCACCAAAAGTCAAACAGGACATTTATTAGGTGGAGCCGGTGCTATCGAAGGACTCGCAAGCGTACTATCGGTATATCATAACGTTGTACCTCCTACAATAAATCACTTTACGGATGATCCAGAAATTGATCCCAAATTGAATCTAACATTTAATGTAGCACAACATCGTACTGTTAATGCTGCACTAAGTAATACATTTGGTTTTGGTGGTCATAATGCTTCTGTGATTTTCAAAAAATTCGTAGACTAATTGTTTGTGGATTGAAGCTTCTTTTTCAAAGATCTCCTCAACAAATTAAACATCTGAGAAGAAAAATTTATCTCATTACAGGGGTAAGACCTTTTCGTCTGTCTATCTATCGCGAAGCACTTACGCATAGTTCAGCCGCTGACGCAACAATGTCGGCTAGTTTATTTGCGCCCCGAACATTAGACAATGAGCGTCTAGAGTTTTTGGGGGATGCAATACTTGATTCTGTAATTGCCGAACTGCTGTTTAAACGGTTTCCATATAAAGATGAAGGATTTCTCACGGAAATGAGAACTAGAATTGTGAACCGCGAACAAATGGGAATGCTTGCCTACAGGTTGGGTTTGGTAGATGTTATGGAAATGAAACCAGAACTTCAAAAAAACCATACAGCCCTTAGAACCATTGGCGGAAATGCCTTGGAAGCTTTAATTGGTGCCATTTATCTCGATAAAGGTTACAAAAAAGTTTCGAAGTTCATTCACGACAGATTGGTTGGTCAATACTTAGACATTGATAAGCTTATGCTCACTACGGTGAGTTACAAAGCTGTATTCATGAAATGGATACAAAAAAATCAGAAGAAATTGGAATGGAAGTTTGAAACCGAAGGTACGGGTAAAAACGACAACCATGTAGTTTCTATGATGGTAGACGATGAACTTTGGTTCTCTGAAATCAATAAAAGTAGAAAAAAAGGAGAGGAGCTTTGCTGTGAAAAAGCTTGTCGCCGATTAGAATTGGTTGATATTTAACCTTAATTCTTATTCCTCAGTAGATTCGTTTGTAACATCGTTTGGCACGTAAATAATTTGTCCAGATTCTTTGGCAAATTGACACCACTCGCATTTATTACAACCTTCCATGAAATTCAAACTTTGAAGCTTCTCATTTGCTTTGAGCACCCATGATTTTATTAAATCGAAATCGTCATTGGAATAAATAATTGGAAAATCCTGAAATTCGCCATCGTCAGTTGATATCAATGATTCGATCACTCCATTTCTAGATTTCCAGTTTTTGTCTTTGAAGGATTCATTAATCATCATGGTGTATAAACCCAATTGAAACCAATAGGAAGGTGGGAAATTGCCTTTTTCAATATTTTGCTTTGAAGGGATTTTAGATTTTGTTTCGGTATTTTTTAGTTTACTTGTTTTGTAATCGTAGACAGTGATATCATTTCCCTCAAAAACCATTTTGTCTAAATTTCCTGTAATTGAAATGCCTTCAATTTTTGTGTTAATTGAAAACTCAGTTTCGATTTTTTCGTATTTTTCATATTGCTGAATTTTCTGAGCATGATATTTGGGTAAAATAGATCGCCCTTGGTCTAGTCGTAACTCAAATTGTTTCTGGGTAAATCCAGCGCGAACTTTCATCATTTCATATTCGAAATGTTTCACCAATTCTGGTTGCGACATCCATTTTTTTGCATTCACACCTTTTACAACAAATTCGCGTAGCGCAGCATGAATGGCAGTACCAAATGCACCGTATTGATTTGGTGCCGACGGAACCCTTAATATTCTGCTGAAATAAAATTGCACTCCACACGTCATTAAAGTTTCAATGGATGTGGGTGAGAAAATTAAATTTTCAACTTTTGATTTAAGCCAATCTTTCTTATCAATTTCCAAAATGGGTTTGGATGTTCTTTCTAAACATTTTTGTTGGGCCCAGAGTAACTTTTCAATTGGAATTTGCAATGGTTCTTTGGATAATTGATTTTCTTTGGCAATATCCAATACAAAAGTTGATGCCAAGCTATCAGATACCTTTGAAGCAATTTTATATTTGCAATAACTGATAGTTAGCTGTTTTTTAGCCCTTGTCATGGCAACATAGAACAAACGCCTTCTTTCTTCAAAGGAATCGGATACAGTACTTTCGCTTTCTATAATTCTATTATTTCCGAGTATCAATTGACGAATGTTATATGGTAATTTCAAGCTTTCATCTTTCTCCCAAACAGTATCATTTCCCCTTAAAATATAAACATGTTCAAACTCTAATCCCTTAGACCCATGAGCAGTTAGCAACTGCACCCCAGAACTGTTTCCAATTCGTTTCTCTAAGAATAGCGGAATATCAGATTTTTCCATTTTTTGAAACATAGAAATCATTTCTTTTAATGAAATAAATGGGATACGGTTATTTTGTTGAACAGCAAACTCCATAAAACTATGTAGAATTTCCATTGACCAACCCGTGTCGTCTTTCTTTAATGCGTTTGCTAAGAATCCACCTTCGCTGTATATTCTTTGTATAAGTGTTGGCACATTTTCAACGGTAGCTATTTTGATCCATTTTTCTACATTGTCCCACAGTGCTTTAATCGCATCGATTGATTCTTTGCCATAAATTTCAGCAGATCCAGGAGAACTTAGCATTTTTGAAAAATGTTCTCTCCATGAATAACTTTCGTTATGGTATTCCTTTTTGCGTTTAATCTGATAAATTTCAACCGAAATTTGATTCAAAGTAAAAGTTGATATCGCATATCTATCGCTCAATAGCAATTGGTAAATGAGATACTCTCCAGAGTTAGGGAGACTAGCCTCATAGGATAAGTAGGTCATCCATTGAATCAGTTGTTTTACAATAGGTTCTTGTAAAATATTGATAGCCCTATTTAAAACGAAAGGAATATTTTTTTCCTGAAAAAGTTCTATAATGGTTTGTGCATGTTTGTGCTGGCTATATAAAATGGCAATGTCTTTTGGAACAATACCCTCATTAATCTGTTTTTCAATTCTTTCAACAATACCAACAGATTCGTGGAATTCATTTTGATATTGGATAATTTCGGTTTCTAAATTTGGGAAATCTTTATTTGCTCCGCTGCTAATTAAATCCTTACTTAATCCCTCGATAGTATTTACCAATCTACTATTGTTTTTAGAAATCAACTTTACACTGTCGTCTAAGATTGATTGGCTACTTCTATAATTTTTTGTAAGTACAATAGTGGTTAAGTTTTTAGCATACTTTTCTTTGAAACCAAGCATGTTACTCACCTTAGCCCCTTGGAAAGCATAAATACTTTGATCGTCATCTCCAACTACAAAACAATTGGGATTGTCTTCCCAGTATGCAATCAGTGAATATAAAATTTCATTTTGAATACCGCTTGTATCTTGGTATTCGTCAACCAATATATATTGGTATTTCTCTTGTACAATGGATAGGAGTTCTTGGTCCGTTTTTAATTTCTCATTTACCCAATTAAGCATGTCGGTAAATTCATATACGCCAAGTTCTTTTTTGAGGGAATTATATCTACCGAGCAATTTCGATGCCTCAATGAGTTTTTTCCAGTTGTCTTGTAATGGCTTTCTTAGGTTTGCTTTGATGTCCCCAGCATTAAATTCTTTATATTTTTTCTGATATACCATTTTGGGGAATTGCAATTTGAACATTTCATCGTCATTTAAAATTTCAATCCAAAGTTTGAATGTATCTACATTATATCCCTCAGACTCCATTAAATTCCATGTTTTACGCAGATTTCCAATGAGCACAGTGTCGCTATCGGAATAGCTTTTTAGCGGAGAATCTTCGTGTATTTCTTCAATAATTTGTTGAAGGATATCAATGCGCTCTAAATCGTCCATCACGCGCATTTCTCGTTTGCCAAACTTTTCTGGAAAGTCTTTTATGATTTTGTTACATAGTCCGTGAAAGGTAAAAATATTGACTTTGTAGGCATCGCTTCCCATGAACGTTGCCAAACGTTGCTGCATGGCTGTAGCGCCAGCATCGGTGTAGGTTAAGCACAATATGTTTTCAGGAATTGATTCTTTTTCAAGGATATTTAAAATTCGGGTAGCCAGAATTTGGGTTTTACCAGTTCCTGGCCCAGCAATAACCATAACAGGTCCTTCTAATTGGTCAACGGCCTGCTTTTGCTCAGGATTTAATGATTGAAAAAGAGAATCAAATGAATTCATAGTTTTATAAATATAAGAAATTTCTTTCAAATTTCAAAATAAATCAACTTTTTATGTAGAATGTTTGATAAAACCAAAAACCGCTTCCATCTTTGCTATATAATGCAAAATACGAAGTCGCAATACAATGAGGTTATTAAAATATGCCGTACAATTTTCTTAAAGAAAAATGCAGATTATGGCACTTCTTGGAGATTGTTTCGTCCAAGTAGTTTAACCGACCAAATTTATATTAAAGCACAACGCATTAAAAATATTGAAGAATCTGGTAATAACGCAGTTGGTGATGATATCAAAAGTGAATTCATGGGCATTGTCAATTATTCCATTATTGCACTTATTCAACTTGAAATGATTGCAGCTAAATCAGAATCAGACGATATTGAAACAATAGCAAAAGCATACGACAATTGGGCCACCAAAACCCGCGACTTAATGCTACTTAAAAATTCAGATTATAGCGAGGTTTGGAGAGAAATGAGAATTTCTAGTTTTACAGATTTGATTTTGGTGAAAATTGCCAGAATTAAACAAATTGAAGATAACCTAGGTAAAGTTTCCGTTAGCGAAGGGGCCGATGCCAACTACCAAGACATTATCAATTATGCCATATTTGCATTAATTCGGATTTGATACTAAAACCATGAAAAAATACTTGAATTTGTTTGTGCGCTATTTTACTGGGGCGTTGTTTATTTTCTCCGGTATTGTTAAACTCAACGATCCAAGTGGATTTGCTATTAAACTCAACGAATATTTCGACGTATTTGCTCAAGATGTCGCTGTTCAGCAAGATTCAGTGAGTCTGATTTGTGAAGTAAATAATAAAAAATTAATTGCGAAATCCTATGCCCTTTATACTTTCGACAAAGTGAAAGCAGTTGAATGGCATATCAATCCAACAAAAGTAGATAACCCTCCACCTTATACCCGCTTTGAGGTTTTTGGTACCTGGGGCGGAACCCAGTTTATTTCAGATTCATTTGTTGATCCACCGGTTTTAACTGCAAAATTTACGTTGTTAAAAAACAATCAAATTGTATTTGAAAAAATTGAAAAAATTGACACCAACCAATATGGAATTCGCGATTATGCCTATCAAATTGACCTAGAGAAGTTTGTAAAACAAGAAACTTGGTTGCATGGGTTCTTTAAATCTTGTAAAAATTACTCCCTTTATTTTAGTATTTTCTTTTGTGCCCTAGAGGTAATTCTAGGATTTGCAATGATCATTGCTTGGCAAATGGATATTGCGTTGCTCATTACCGCTCTGTTGGTGGTTTTCTTCACTTTCCTAACTGGGTATTCAGCTTACTATAACAAAGTAACCGATTGTGGTTGCTTTGGCGACTTTTTGAAATTAAAACCTTGGGTGTCCTTCAAAAAAGATTTACTTCTCATTGTTTTGGTGGTGATAATGTACTTAGGAAAAAAGAATTACTCATCTTGGTTTGAAAAACAACGAGGAAATATCATCATGTTAGTTTTTTCTGGAGGGACATTACTCTTTGGAATATTGTGTTACCTCTATTTGCCTCTTTGGGATTTCCTTCCATACAAAAAAGGGAATGACATCAAGCAAATATTGACTTTTGTACCCAATGGAGAAAGAGCAACAGACAGTGTTACATTGAAATTTGTTTTGCAAAAAGGAAGTGACTCTGTGAAGGTGACTAGCAAAGAATATGCAGCTTATACTGAAAAAGGGTATACTTTTAGCCGACAAGATAGACAAGTGATTGTTGAGGGATATAAATCGCCCATTCATGATTTTTCAATCATGAATCAGACCCGTGGAATTGATTACACGGATACAATGCTCAATGCCAAGGGTCCACAAATATTTTATATTGTTCCAGTTTTAGATGCCGCCAACACAAAGCAAATTGAAAAGGTGATAGCCATTTATCAATGGGCTATTGCCAATAAATATAAGTTTTATGCATTAACCTCGGCCTCTGCTGAGCCAGCCAAACAATTTTGTTTGAAATACAAATTGCCATTTGAATTTTTTGCGTCTGATCAAAAAATGCTCATGACAATGGCCAGATACAATCCAACACTTTATTTATTTGATGACGCAACGGTAAAGGATAAGTGGAGTGGCAATCATATTCCTACCATTGAAAATTTACAATCGTACCTAAAATGATCAAACCATTTTTTAAAAAGTTTCGCTTTTTAATGGCGGTTTTGGTTGGATTGGTGTTGTTTATTTTCGTCTTGTTTCAGGCTTTGCCAAGTGCCGATCAAATATTAAGTGCGCAGCGTTCTGATTCTGCTACCACAGCTGCTATTGTAAAAGATTTGGGACTAGATCAACCTACGTGGAAACAGGGGTTATACTATTTGAATGACTTATCACCGGTTTCAATGTATGCCAATTCAAGCAATACAGAGAATTTAACGGGATATTCCTTGTCACTAGGCTCTTATAGCCTTTGGGTTAAATTCCCTTACTTGAGAACATCATTTCAAACAAAGCAAAAGGTATCATCTATGTTAATTGAAGCCTTTTGGGGAACCATGGTTTTGGCATTTGCTGCAATTATTGTTTCTATCTTAATTGGCATTCCACTTGGGGTATTGGCGGCAAAAAAACAAGGAACTTGGATTGATAATTTAATTGTTTGGCTATCAACCATAGGTATTTCTGTGCCATCGTTTTTTTCGGCAATGATTTTCTCTTGGTTGTTCGGATTTGTTTTGGCAAAATATACCCATTTGCCAATGACGGGAAGTTTGTGGGAAATTGATTCCTTAGGCGAAACAAAATCATTGGTATTTTCAAACTTAATTCTACCCGCAATTGCACTTGGAATTCGTCCATTGGCAGTTTTTATTCAACTTACCAGAAATACCATGGTTGAAATTTTGGGTTTAGATTTTATAAGAACAGCCCGTGCAAAGGGGTTAAGTGAAAGTGTAGTTATTTGGAGACACGCCTTTCCTAACGCATTGAATCCATTGATTACATCAATAGGTGGTTGGTTTAGCAGTTTGCTTGCTGGATCGTTCTTTACAGAGTATATATTCCAATGGAAAGGGCTAGGTAAGGTTACCATTGAGGCACTTCAGCAAAGTGATTTACCAGTGGTTATGGGTGCCGTTTTATTCACAGCATGTGTGTTTTTCGTTATCCATAGTTTCACAGAGCTGTTGTATGTTTGGATCGATCCTCGGATGAAAAATGAATAAAGTTTATTTAATAGGGCTTCCTGCTTCAGGCAAAACAACTACCGCTAAATGGTTGGCGGAAAAAATGGGTTGGAATAATTTGGATTTAGATGATGTCCTAGAAAATGAAACGGGAATGACTGTATCGCAATATTTTTCTGAATATGGTGAAGATAAATTTCGAGAATTAGAATCATCCATATTAAAAAACACCAAGAATTTAAAGCATTTTGTTATTAGTTGTGGAGGTGGAACTGCGGCTCATTTTAATAACATGGATTGGATGTGTTCTAATGGCATGACAATCTATTTAAATACAGATTTAAGCGTAATTATTTCGAGAATACAGAAAAATTCGGATGTAAGGCCAATGTTTTCGGGACTTTCCGTAGAACAAATTCGACTTAGGTTGCTAGAAGTACTAGAAGAACGGGCTATTTTTTATAGTAAATCAAAAATAATTTGGAATAAGTCAACGCCAACTGAAATGTTGCATTTTGCAGTAAATCAATTGGTTGCATTTTGATATTTTATTTGAATTCAAAATGTTAATTATTCGTGAATAATTAATATCTCTTTTTTTTGAAAATAGTTTGCATTAGTCAATTGCTTTCTTACTTTTGGATTATTAACCTATTATAAAACAATATACAATGAACAAATCAGATTTAATCGGTAAGATGGCATCAGATGCTGGTATTACCAAGATTCAAGCTCAAGCAGCTTTGAACAGTTTCATCAGCGCAACAACTGGTGCTTTGAAAGCAGACGACAAAGTTATTCTTGTTGGATTCGGTACTTTCTCTACTTCAACTCGTAGCGCGCGTAAAGGCCGTAACCCACAAACTGGTAAAGAAATTGACATTGCTGCTAAAAAAGTAGTAAAATTCAAAGCAGGTGCTGAATTAAGCGAAAACGTAAAGTAATATTTTTACTAAACACTTTTAAAACCCCGCTTTGCGGGGTTTTCTGTTTTATACGTATTTTTGAAAATGCATTTGTCGCCAAAACAACTATTCTTAAATTCTGTTGCCCAAACCAATCCAGAACCCTTGGCGCTTGAAATTGATAGAGCCGAAGGAAATTATTTGTTCGATATTTATGGTAATAAGTTTCTTGATTTAATATCAGGGATTTCCGTTTGTAGCATTGGTCACCAAAATCCTTTGGTTATTGATGCCATCATTGAACAAACCAAAAAGCATATGCATGTTATGGTTTATGGTGAAACCGTTCAAATGCCCCAAAATAATTACGCCCAATTTATAATTGATCATTTACCGGATTCTTTAAATAATGTTTACTTCGTAAATAGCGGTTCAGAGGCTATAGATGCTGCCATGAAATTGGCAAAAAGATTTACAGGTAAACCTTCCTTTGTTGCTCATAAGTTGGCTTACCATGGAAGTTCTCAAGGTCCTCTAAGTTTAATGAGCGACGAATATTTCGTTCCAAAATATAGGCCACTTTTAAACAACGTATTTTTTGTAGATCAAAATTCAATTGAGTCTATTCAACAATTGCCTCAATCTAATGTGGCCGCAGTTGTTGTTGAACTGATTCAAGCAGAAAAAGGAGTATCTATTTCATCCGTTGAATATATCCAAGCCCTTTATAAATATGCAAAATCAATTGATGCATTGTTTATCATAGATGAAATTCAAACGGGTTTCGGAAGAACAGGAACCAAGTTTTGCTTTGAACAATATCAAATAGTGCCCGATATTCTTGTTTTAGGTAAAGCCTTGGGTGGTGGAATGCCTATGGGCGCAATTGTTGCTCCAAAACACATCATGCAATCTTTTGCCAACTTCCCAATTTTAGGGCATATCACTACTTTTGGGGGACATCCGGTTTGTTGCGCCGCAGGCCTTGCTGCCAATAAATATCTGTTCGAAAATTTCGAAAGCTTTAATATCCCTCAAAAAGAGGAACTGTTTAAGTCACTACTCGTTCATCCGAAAATAAAAAAAGTTACAGGAAAAGGATTGCTTTTGGCTTGTCACCTAGGTGAAGGGGTAGAAGGACCAACTTTGATTCACCTACTTCTTCAGGAAAAATTATTTACTGATTGGTTCTTGTTTGAACCAAATGCAATTAGAATTTGTCCGCCATTTACTATCACCAATGAAGAAATAATTTCGGCATGCAACACTATAAAAGGTTGTTTAAATCAATTAAATTAATTCATTTTTGGGGGTAATTCCTATTATATTTGTTTAAGTATTGCAATGGAAGTGAAAATCCTACAGAAAACGAAATATACATTGGCTGCAATTTTAATTGCTGTAGTTTCTGTTTTTGCAGGTTGCTCCAAAATTCATGAAGTGCAAAATGAAGATTTGAATTCTCAAATTTCATTCAATAACAACATCAACGATTTTCTTTCTATTTACGAAATTGTTGAGCATATCAATTCAACCAAATCAAGTCAAGGAATTAAGAGAACTAATCTAGATTCAATTGAAAAACAAGTCAATTGCAAAATAGCGATCATTGATTCTATTACCTCCGATGGTGACGGCTATGCATATCTTATTAAATTTCCTGAGTATACAAAAGATTTCAATCAGTCTGCTCTGAATTATGATGGAAAAGCAAGATTTGGTTCAGTTTTGGTTGAAATTAGTCAAAATTACAGAGAGTTAAATACCTCAGCCACCATCAGTATTGGCGATACCAATGCGTTTTACATCGGGTCGTTGAATAACCCAATTAAAAAATTTACTGGTAAAATTAACTTAAATAGATCATCGTTGGGAGTACTTTCAATGTCATTTAATCAAGTAAAAATGGTCACGGATATTGATTCGGTGGTTTTCAGTGGGCAATTGGCCATTCAATGGTCATCGGGTGAAAGCACAGAGGGATTGTTCAATGATGCCATCAATTACAACGGAGATGGCACGTTTTCTTATAACAATAGGCCCAATACATCTTGGAAAACCAGTTTGGCACTCGTTAAAAATATTGAAAATGGGTGTTCCGCAAATATCGTAAAGGGAATATTACAAATAGACAATAATAATTTACGTTATAGAATTGACTTTGATCCATTTAATAACATGTCTTGCGACAATATTGCCAAAATCTATAGCGCTGGAAAAGAATATGAAATTCGCATGCAATAATTTTCGATTTCTTTTTTTTACCGCATTTATCGTTGTAATGACCAGCGTAAGTTGCGTTAAAGATCCATTAACCACCGATATTAAAATTGCTGAAAACATTGGTAAAATCACCACAGTTCAAATGCAAATGTATTCTTTGTTAGATCAGCTAAGAAAAGGATTTGATGAGCGTATATTGCCTTATGGAGTTAAAAAGCAATTAATTGATAGCAATGTCAATGAACATTCTAAAACATATGTGATTGATTTTAAAAAGGGGTTATTATGTGGTGATTACATTACCCGAAAAGGATTACTTATCTATAAACATGTGGTTGATCCTAAAAGGTATATCGATAGTGTAATTTGCGATTTGAACTATTCTGATTTTGGAATTCTCACAGTGAATGGTACCATAAATATACGAGGGAATTATTACATTGTGAAAGTATCGCCTGTTCTAGATTATGTGTCTTCCAATATTTCGATAAAGCAGAATGATTCATTAATAGTGAATGGAAATCAATGGGTTGGAGTAAAGCGTTTATTGGCGAATCCCACGGTAGTTTCTCCTGATGATGGCTATCAATTTGATGGAGGAATTAACAATGTGCTCATAAGGGAATCATTTTCTAATCTTTATTCATTTGATGTAAAGGTTAGTAAATGTGAGAAATTACCATATGCCGCTAATTTCCCGGAAGTGGGTAAACTTATATGCGAATCGGTACCCATTTCAAATAGTTTTAAACAGATCAATGTAGTCATTGATTTTGATCCATTAGTAGACTCAAAGTCAGATAAAGTTGCAAAAGCTATTTCTGACAATACTGAATGGTTTTTCGAAATTCAATAAATTATCGGATAATTTCCGACGGCATCTCAACAAATGCCATTTTATCACCTTCTTTTCTTAACCAAACATGTTGTAGGCCATTTGTAATCCACATCCATTCACTGTCCATTTTTTTGTTATAAACCCCCGCTTGAATGATTGTATTTTGGTCTATTTTCACCTCGGGAGCTTTGCATTCAACCAAAATTAATGGGGTCCCTGCTTTTCCAAATGCAACAATATCAAATCGTTTACGTAAATCCATGGCCCTAATTTCTCGTTCAACAGCTAAGTTGTTCAATGGGATATTGTAATAAAGGTTTAGATGGCAAATACAGTGTTGTCGAACCCATTCTTCAGGGGTTAGGGGGATAAATTTTTTCCTAACTGAATCAAAAATCATTTTTTTTTGTGTTTGAATTTGGATTTCAAAACTATATTCAGGAAAATTTAGCACCATAAAGGGTGTAAATTTACAAAAAAAATGGCGAAAACCGCAGATACAATATCGGCTTATTGGGCACTGAGATCAGAAATAGAATCTCGGAAGTTTGCCCCAATATACCTTTTGCATGGCGACGAAACCTATTTTATTGATGCTATCTCCGATTTGATAGAATCAAAAGTGCTCTCGGATGCAGAAAAAAGTTTCAACCAATCCATTGTTTATGGGAAGGATGTGAAAATGCCAGAACTGATGTCTATGGCTAGAAGATATCCAATGATGAGCGATTTTCAACTCATTCTTGTGAAAGACGCCCAAGACTTGAAGGAGTGGGATTTGTTTTTGAGCTATGCCGAAAATCCACTGAAATCTACAATATTGGTATTTGCATTTAGGAATGCAAAAATGGATTTGCGCACCAGAACTGGTAAATTAATTGCGAAGTACTGCGAGTTTAATTCCTCCAAATTGCGTGATTACCAAATTAAAAACTGGTTGCCCAAATATGCGGAATCCAAGGGTAGGTCTCTAGATGTAGAAGCAATCAATCTTTTGTTAGATTTATTGGGTGCTGATTTGCCGTTAATTCACAACGAATTAGATAAAATATTTATCACTGTCAAGGAAGCATACATTAGGGCATCGCATGTTGAAGAGCATGTTGGTTTTAACAGAGAATACAACGTATTTGAGCTACAAACCGCACTTGGTAATAGAAACTTTAACAAATCTGTACAAATTGCCCACCAAATGAGTATTCGTGCCGAAAAAGGTGAATTCATGCGCATGGTGCCTGTGCTGTTTGGTTTTTTTACCAAAATAATTGCCATGCACAATTCAAAGGCAAAATCGCCAAGTGAATTGGCAACTGTTATAGGCGTTTCTTCATTCTTTATGGATGATTACCTCAGAGCCCAAAGCAATTACTCAATGTCCGATTTAGAATGGGCAGTCAGTCAAATAAAATACCTTGATTTGCGATTAAAAGGCGTTCACAGAGGTGCCGCAACAGATGGAGAGTTATTGATCGAAGCTGTTGTCAATATTTTGAAAAAGACAAAATAATTTTGTCATTATTCTCACATTTTCAATTCTAAATTGTGATTTTAATTGAAAATGCTTTTAATTCGCATTTACTAAATTTAATCTATGAAAAAAATCTACATATTTTTAAGTTCAATTGCCGTTGTTACTTCGGTTTTTGCACAAGCACCTAAAAGTGTTCCTTCTGGTTCACCAGTAATTGTTTCTGCAAAATCAAGTAGTTCAAACGTTTTTGTTGACAACGATGCAAAGAGTGGTGGAATGGTAAAACCAAAAGCCAACAAAGGGATAACTAGCAGAGGTGCTAATTTGAATTCTTTTATTCATATTGGCTCTACTTATTACGATTTACAATCTAATTATGCAATGGCACACCGTGTTATTGTACACAAAAATCAAGCGGTTTCAGCTGGATGGACCTCTTCTTATTCAGGTGCACAAGGTTTTCCTGGTCGTGGAACTGGTTACAACTACAAAGGTGCTACTGGCAATTGGGGTAAAAGCGATAGTAACCGTGTAGAAAATGTACGTACAGGTTGGCCGTGTATTGGTACTTTGTCTGATGGTTCTGTCTTTACTATTGGTCACGATGCTACCAATGGTGGTTTTTACATGACCAAAAGCACAAGCGCTTCTAGCCGTCCTTCTGTAACTACGCAAATTTTACAAGATGCTCCTTACAAGCCAATTTGGGCGCGTGCAGCAAACAATGGAGATACCATTCATTTGGTTTGCTCTTATACAGATTCTGCTGCTCCAGGAGAAAAAAGATCTCCAACACGTAAAGGTATCTTTGCTCCAATGGTTTATAGCCGTTCTTTGGATGGGGGTGTAACTTGGGACAAACAACACATCATGTTGCCTAACTATGACAGTACTTTAACTGATAATGGTGGTTCTGACCAATATGCAATTGATGTAAAAGGAAATGTAGTTGCAATTGCAAATGCAGATATCTTTCAAGGTGTTATTTTATGGAAAAGTACTGATTTCGGTACTACGTTCGCTAGAATTGACGCTGAGAAATTCAAATATGCACCTTACAAATCAAAAACAGTGATGAACGATACTCCATTTACCAATGATGGTACTGTTGACGTTGTTATTGATAAAAATAACAAGCTGCATGCATTCTGGGGATTGGCTCGTGTGTTAGATACCGATACTTCTGATGCTTCTTACAGTTTCTTCCCTGGGTTGCAAGCAATCATGTATTGGAATGAAGATTTCACAAAAGCACCCGTTGTAATTGCGCAAGGTAGCGCTTTTGATTACGATGGTGATGGTATGAGCTCTTTACGTCCTGCAACTTATGCAGCACTGTCTAGTGGTAAATTGCCGTCAGGAGATTTAACCGTTGCGCGTTTGGGAAATACATCTGCAATGCGTCAGCCAAATGCTGCTTGTGATGCAAACGGAAATATCTATTGTATTTTTTCAGCTCCAATTGAAGGTGATGTATCTGAATTAGATGCAAACTACCGTGATTTGGGTATTGTTGCTTCTACAGATGGTGGTGCTACTTGGACTGCTCCTCAAAATATTACACAGTCTCTTTTAAAAGAAGATGATTTTGGTTCAGTTGCGCGTACTGTAAATGGATTTGTTCACGTTATGTGGCAACAAGATGATATTCCAGGTACAAACTTGCAAAACAATGATGCAACGCAAGCAAACCATGATGTTGTGTTGAATACAATTTATTATCAAGCAATTCCTGTTCAAGATATCTTAGACGGTGTAATTGGTTTAGCAAGTGTTGATCAACCAAATACAGGTGAAGTAATGGTTGTTAATCAAAACTATCCTAACCCATTCGAAAATACTACAAATGTGTTGGTTTGGTTAACCCGTCCAGGTGATGTGAAAGTTGAAGTTCGCAACATGATGGGTGCAGTTGTTAAAACTCAAAATTACAACAACTTGTTTCAAGGTAATCATGAATTGTCTATTGACGGTTCTGGCTTAACTACAGGTGTTTATACTTATACGTTAATCACAGGTGGTAATAGCGTAAGCAAAACCATGATGGTTAAATAAGATTTGAAAATATTTTTCATAAAGAGGCCGATATTTATATCGGCCTCTTTTATTTTTGTACCGTGAAAGTTGGATTCTTATATAATATCATTACAGCAACATTGTTTTTACTATGTTCCTTGTATTTGTCTTTCGGCAATGTACATATTCCCGCTTTGGACTTTTATCAAATATCTCCGAAATATTTGGGACTCTTAATTTTCCTTTGGGGGACTTTTCGCTTTTACAGAGCTTATATGTCCTTCAAAATAAATAAAAAACATGAAAATGAATAAACTCGGTTTATTATTGACATTTACAGCCTTCTCATTAATTGGCTGTCAAGATTTTAATTATGAGGGAAAAGGGAAAGACGTGCCAACTGCGGGTACCATTCAAATTGGATTTGATAGCGGTGATTCATTATTGGTAAATCAATGGATAGAACTATTTGAATTCAATTACCCCAAGGCACATGTTGTTCCCAGATTCGCAAGCCAAGCACAGTTATTAAATTGGATTAAACAAGATTCGATTCAGGCTTTTGTACTTCACAACGAATTATCAAAAGACAAACAAGATTGGATTTGTGAAAAAAGGAACATAAAAATGCGTGCAACAATATTGGGTTATGCAGCGCCCGTGTTTATTGTGAGCAAAAACACAAAATTTTCTGAGCTATCATTGATCGAATTGTTGCGTATTTTTGCAAATTCTGCCAATTTACGCGATTGCAAGGTGGCATTTGATCCAAATGGAATTAATATCTTACAAATAAATGACACAGCCCAAAAGTATATTTCTGAAAAAGTAAATTTAAATACAAGCAGAACCATTCATCTTACGAATTCTCAACAGATCATTGATTACGTTTCAACCCACGACAACACCATAGGCGTAGTATCTTTAAACCTAATTGCAAGTAAAAAAGACAGAATAGCAATGTCTAATATAAAGAAGGTTAAAGTTTTAAGTATTGGTAATATTGCTAACAACGCCTATTATTTACCCTTCCAATCTCAAATTAAAGCAAAGCAATATCCATTTGTGCAGCCACTTATTGGATATGATTTCCAAGGTTATTCTGGATTGGGAAATGGCTTTATTACCTACGTGAGAAGTCAACCAGGGCAAATAATAGTTAAAAAATCGGGTTTAATACCGGCTTTTGACGAGGGTAGAACCATAGAAATAATAGAAGAGTGAAACAATTATTGAAAAAAATCGTTTTACATAACATATAAATAACATTAATTTAGTTTTTTTGTACTTTGAAAATGAAAACCATAAAATTATCAGTATTAAGTTTAATTAGCTTAATTTCCTTAGGGTTGGGAGCACAGTCTCTAGATGAAGCAAAACGCTTAAGTAGCAATGAACAATTTGAAGATGCTGAAAAAGTATTCCAAGAGTTAATTACATCTAAACCGAAAGAAGCAAATTTCTATTACTTCGCTGGTTTGAATTTAATGGCAAAAGGAGACTCTTTAGGCGCAATCAAAATGTTTGATGAAGGATTGTTTAAATCTCCAAAATGTAAAATCAACAATGTAGGTAAAGGTTACATTGCCTTGCGTCAAGGCAAATACACCGAAGCAGAATTGTTTTTTGGACAAGCATTAACTGAAAAAGCAAAATTATTGCCTCTAATTAACAAAGAAATTGGTAGGGTATATTTATTGGTTGAATGGGCTTCTCCAAAACAAATCATTGACAATGCAATCAAAGCTGAGAAATATTTAACTCCAGTTGCGGAAGAAGATTGGGAAGCGAAATTGTTATTGGGAGATGCGTTTATGATGTCTAAAGGAAATGATTTGTCATTTGCGGTTACCCAATACATCACTGCTGGTAATGAATTGCCAAACGATCCTCGTCCTTTGTTGAAAGAAGCAATTGTATACAGAAGGGTTCAAAACTATGAATTGTCTAAAATTCGTATTGAAGAATCTTTATTGAAAGAAAAAGAATTTGCACCTGCTTACCGTCAATTGGCTGAAGTTTTTGGTTTGTTGAAAGTCAAAGACAGTTCAATTTATTTCTATAAAGAATATTTGAAACGCAACAACAACCTTTCTGCACGCCGCAGATTTGTAGAGATGCTTTATTTGAACGGTCAATTCGATGAAGCCATTTCTGAAGGTAAAGACCTTTTGGCTGTTCACGAGTTTCCAAATATCTATGGTGTAATTGCTTATGCCTACGTTGGTAAGAAAACCATCAATGAGGAAGAGGTAACAGACGCACTTGCCAATTTTACCAAATATGAAGACAAGTATATACCAAGTCAAAATAGGGCTGCTTCTGCTCGTGAATCATACAACAAAGCATTTTTGATTTTCAAAAAAGGCGAAACTTTAAAGTCGGATTCTTTATTGGATTATAAATCATTAATCGATTCACTAAAGAGCACTTCACTTAAAAGTGATTCATTTAAAGCTGCAAATATTGAATTGAATGTTTCAAGAATAAAAGCATATAAGGATAAAGAGTTTACAAATAGTTATAATTTATACTATAGCGTATTATCCGATACCGCTAAATGCCAAGAGAATTGGTATGATGGTGCAAGAGAACAATTGTTTGCAGGGTCAAA
>Ga0114978_10001540_pt1 | contig 19330 bp, 14 predicted proteins | sample S_140212_EF_Meta_FD_87027 | JGI IMG/M metagenome (GOLD analysis project Ga0114978, IMG submission 87027) | Freshwater microbial communities from Lake Simoncouche, Canada to study carbon cycling - S_140212_EF_MetaG | ecosystem: Environmental > Aquatic > Freshwater > Lake | place: Lake...
CCCCAGTCAAACTCATGTTCCACACCATCCGGTGTGGTCATAGTAGGAACTCGAGGAATACGATTGGCTTCGGTCATGAACTGATCCACACATGCTCGTGGCATCTTTAGTATGAATGCAGCATTGTCTTGGAATCCAAAGGTCAGTAGCAGTTCGTTTTTGTACCAAGCAGCACCGGTACAGAATTCAATGTCTGCTTTCATAAGACTGAATGCATCTGTGTAAGCCAGGATATTCCAATCACGATCCCACATCAAGAATCTGTGTTTGTATGTGGCATCTTTCTCGCCGGCTTCGCTCTTGAATAGATTTACTTCGTGTACCAAGGCTATGTAGTTGTCGCCGTAAGGTACCACTTGGCTGCCGCCACGGAAGTCTGGAACTCCGGGTATGCGTTGTGCTGGGTCAAGATGTGTTGTAACTGTGGTACCTGTTTCAAGATCGTACTTTACAACTTCAGTAGGGTTTGCCCATTTCACATAGGTATAGGGTTGATCCAGCACCGGCATCCAGTTCTTTTCGCAGTAGGTATCGTCGGCCCCGGGTGCAGGAATGCGTCGACGCAGGATCTCTCGAACACCGGTATCTGTGACCTCTAGTTCACTGAGTTCCATACGCCCTTGACCGTTTGTGGTGGTATCTCTACGCACACCGGTAATCCAAAGTCGGTCGTTCCAGCGTTGTATCCTAGCATCTTCCAGCCCTACAAATGTCCAAATTGGTTCCACATCATGTGTAGATGTGTCTATAGCCTGGGTAGTGGCTATGGTCATATCCGGATTCATCGTGAGCAAGTAGTTCCAGGTTCGGAGATGTTGATCGTTTTCCGGATGCAAATACTGTAAAGGACCGTATCTGTGTTCAAACTTTTTGTTTTCGCTGTGCCAAAGTGTGTAGTTCACATGGCGCAGATTTACCAGGATCCGATCACCGTCGATGAAGATACTGGGATTCATCAAGCCAGTTCCGTTGGTAAGTTCTGCGGGGATTATTAACGGATGTATGGTACCACCCGCTGCGATCACGGGTTTGGTCAGACCATTTTGATAGATTTGTTGGCTTAATGTCATACTAACATTTATGCCAACCAGCAGCGATGCAGATTATAAAGGGTTACAGTCTGCCCACAACAACTTCGATCACACCAACTTCGTCGCCTGAGTGGCTCTGCAAGGCTTTACCGATTATCACACCCGGTTGATAGCGTGTGATATCTAGTGCTTCGGCTACCCCTGCTCGATTGCTTGTGACCACTCGATCGCCGGGTATGATGTTACCAATCACGCTCACTGGTACACGACCTACCAATGCTACTTCCACTGTGCGTTCTGCTTGTAATCCAGAATTCATTATGTGTGCAGGATTGGTAGACACCACACCGGCCACTCTTGTATCGTGAGTAACAGTGCTTGTTGTGACTTCTTGATTGCCACCAAATATCAGCACAGTACCCGGGGCATAGTCTGCGTCTGTGGTATACATCTCTGCCAAGTCAGCGTAAAGTGCTGTGGTTGATTGGGCAAATAGTCTATTAAAATAGTTAGAAGCATTGCCGATATTTGCTGTGGCATTGGCAGTACTGGTTTGTATGTTGCCAGACACGATCAATACACCGCTGCCCAATGCTGCTGTACCGTTTATAATTACATTAGCAGCGGTAATGTTACCAGTTACACTACTAGAGGTTGCTGCTATTTGTCCAACAAAATACCCGGCTTGCACATTGCCGGTTGTGCTGATATTTCCTGATCCAAAAACAGCGCCAGATGCTGTGATATTTCCAGATACGTATGCAGTACCAGTTACTCCCAAAGTTGTGCTAGGGGAGGTATTACCAATACCTACTCGTTGACTTGAGTCGATAGTTATTGCTGTAGTTCCAGCTGTTTGGAAAGCCAGCGCAGTTGATGAATCAGCGGTTGAAACTAATCCTGTACTGGCTGCGTTAAGCGTAGTGGTCATGTTTGTATTCCTTGTAACATTTCATAAATTATTTATTCATCCGAGTACTATCCATTTTGATCCAGCGGATAGTGTAACGGATGTTCCTGGGGATTGCGTTATTGGACCAACGGTACTGGCATTGTATCCTGTGCCAAATACCACACTTGATCCTATTGTGTACTGATTAAATGCAAATCCATTGGTAGCATAAAATAACGACCCGTATACACCTGCGGTAGCAAACACAGCTACATTTGATGTTCCGCCAATTCCCACAGTGACATTGCCACCCGAACTTACCACCGTGACATTTGATGTGCCATTGCTGATATTTGAACTGCCCCCAGATGCGATACCGGTAAGTGCTGATCCGTTGCCAACAAAGTAACCAGCAGCGATATTACCTGTGGTAGAAATGTTGCCTGCTCCAAATGTGCCGCCGGCTGCTGTGATGTTACCGGTGATACTTACTATAGTTCCTGTGTGGCTAACTGCACTGACGATGGTAGTTGCTATCACATTGTTAGCAACCACATTTGCTGTGGCACTGAGTGTAGTTGCTGCAACTACATTAGCCCCAGTGATGTTTCCACCTGACCCTGCGGTTACCAAATTTCCGCCAGTAATGTTACCACTTGCTGAAATCACGCCAGTAACATATTCACCTGTGGTAGCAAACACAGCCACATTTGATGTTCCACCAATGCCCACAGTGACATTGCCGCCGGAACTTACCACTGTGACATTTGATGTGCCATTGTTGATATTTGAACTGGTGGTACTAACTCCGGTCAACAGTGAGCCATTGCCCAGAATATAGTTACCGGTAAGATTGCCCGTGGCGACCAAACTACCAACTGAAAAATTGCCGGTATTACTGAGACCCGAAGGTAAAACTACTGTTAGTGCCATATGCTTCTATTTATCAAAGATTTAGAAAGTAAGTTTTACGCCGGCTAGGTCCGAATTGCTGGCGTTAATTGTTGTGGTCATTGATTATCTTTTTGGGTATTTGGCTTTGACTGCCTGGCAGTCAGCGATGTACTTGTCAATCTGCGCCTGATCGCCTTTGACCACACCGTCAAGGTAGTCGGTTATGGGCGGGTATTCCGCAGCGCGTTGGGCCTTGTATGAGTTGGCGTTGATACACGCTTGAACCACCGTTTCATCATACTGAACAGGGTTTCCAGCCGCATCAAACGCGTCGTCACCATGGATAGTGACAATATTGGAATGTGTAGCGTAAATTGCGTCGTGCTTGTTCATGCTGCAATCTCCTGAGCAGTAATACTGGATGCGAAGTAACCAAAGTCGGAGTTTGTACTTGTATTGCTCTGATAGTTATAATACAAAGTTCCGCCGCCACCGACTCGTACATATATTTGATATGTTAGAGAAGATGTGCTAGACGGGCTATCCAAAAATTCAAAATATATTGGTGTTGCTTGATATGTAACATATCCAGAGGCCGGAATAAAACCACCAGATGCTCTTACGGTGCCGCTGCCGCCATTTACAATAGCATTTGGATTTGAAGAAGAACCGGCCACGCCACTTAATATCGAAGCGTCTCTAAAAACAGCACCAAACATGCCATTCTGTGATGAGCCAGCAAGCCATATATAGCCTCGGATCAAAACTTTACTACTTGTGCTTGCGGGTGTTATTGCCACACTTAATCCAGTGACTGCTACATAAGTTGTTGAGCCTGTTGATCCATATGTGTTCAAGGTTGCACTTACAACTTGCAACACAGTGCCTGCTGGCAGAGATGCAGCAGTAATACCTTTGGCGGCTGTTGCAAGCGTTCCAGCAAAAGTAGTGTTCTGGCTTGCATTTACCAGCATGGCTTGTGTGCCGTTGGTGGCAATGGCTATTTGATTGGACGTAGGGTAGTAGATGCCCGTGTCGGTATCTGTGCCAGTCACCGCTGGGGTGGTTGCGCTGTTGTCTGTGCCGTTAAGGATAAGGGTCATTGGGTCACCTCATTCGCTGGTAGTGGTGTATTGCCTTCAGCAAGCCATGCTAGGTATTGTTGGTAGTCGGGGTTATTTAAATCAAAAATAAAACTCACGCACCCACCGTCTTCTGTAATTCCCACTACAGCATCAGGCTCTGCTTCATTACGCGAATACAGTTGATAAGTTTTCATAGTTCACATCCTGTAAAAAGTATTTGTGCGCCAGTCGTATTGGAACGAAGAAAAGATGCATACCCAGTAGGAGCGCCCCCGACAGGGACGTAAACTGCTGCGCCCGCTGTACCGCCGTACAAAAAGTTAATTACGCCACCGCCACCTAAACCACCTCCAGCGTTTGATGGCCAATCAACATTAAAAAGAGATGCATTTGGAACCGTCACGCCAGTAGGAGAAACACGCGGCGTTACTTGAAACGGTATAAAGTATCGGCATTCGCTTGGGGTATTTACCATACCACTCCCGAAAATCTCATTTGCGGAAGAAGCAGTTATCGCTGGGAGATACCGCTGGCACATTCCCAATTCAGTTGAATACGCACGGTAATCAAACGATGTGGCTGTGCTGCCTTTTTCTAGCTGTACGCCTGTGATGTAGAACGTGGCTCCGTTTGTGCCGACCACGCTGGTTGCGCCTGTTGGTGCAAAAATAGTTGAACTAGTCCACGCTCCAGAAGTACCACTATATGTAGAACCAATTCCAAGACCAAATAAAATTGATAATCCAATTCCACTAGTAGCACCTACCCAAGTCCCTGAAGTATCACCAGTAACAGTTACAGACTTTTGTTCCCAAGTGTTAGCTGATGAAATTGTGTATGCAAATGGATAATTACGATTAAATGCACTATTATTTAATGTGCCTCCAAATGTCCCAGTTAAAGAACTGCGAACCCAAAATGACAAAGTAACAGTAGCGGCAGATGCAGTTCCCCACGCCATGTCTGCAAAATTAAATCCTTCAATTTTTTGACTTAACGCAAAATAATCCCCAGCTAACAAAGTGTAAGCTGAAGAAGATGTAACTCCAAGATATTTAGAAAACCCTGCTGGTGGTGTAACAGAGCCAGCATTTTGCTGCGTAGTTAATTTGCTTGTTTGGCTTACTGCAAAAATCCATCTGTCTAGCGTGTACGCCCCATCGGTAGGCGTAACACTAGCCCCAGCATTGCGTTGGTCAATCACCAGCGCGCCGGTGATAATGCTGTTCTTAAAGCCAAAAGTGTTGGGCAGGTTGGCGTAGCCTACAAACGTGGCGTTTTGTGAAGTGTCGATAGTGACCGCTGTGGTTCCTGCTGTTTGCAGGGCAAGGATGCCCGATGCATCTGCGGTCTGGACTAAGCCGCCTGACCCTGAATTGCTGGCGTTAATTGTTGTGGTCATGCTGGTGTATCTACTGGTTCAGGTGTGTTGCCAGCAGCAAGCCATGCTAGGTATTGCTGATAGTCGGTGTTAGCTGGGTCAAAGGGTATAACCAAATTATCAGCCAATTTACAAACGCAAGACACTTCATTGTTAGAGTTTTTAATTAGTTTGTACATTTATAGCTCCGCACTAAAAGTTAGTGTTTGGTCAGTTCTAGTGTTTTGATAAAAGTTGCCCACATAAACAGAAGCAGTAGTTATTGTGAAACCAGCACCGCCTCCACTTACTGTTGGACTTGCTCTCATTGGAGCAGCATATGTTAATGAGTACCAACTTGCGGCTGTGTTAACCACAATTCCGGGTAAAACTTGATAGTATCTTAAACACAATCCCAACTCAGTCCCATAAGAGCGCACATCAAACGATGTGGCTGTGCTGCCTTTTTCTAGCTGTACACCTGTGATAAACACAGAATCATCAGCACCAGCAGTTCCAACAGGAACCCATTGCAAAGAAATTAGTAATTCAGTAGTGCTGCTACCAAGAGTTACTGTTTGTGTAAATTTTTGATATGTAGTAGTAAGCGTATTAGATTGTGTGTTTGATGTGGGACTTGTCCATGTTCCGCTAATCCATGATGTAGTGCCTTGGTCTACGCCTGTGCCTTGATAAATTAAAGACGTAAGAGTAGAACCCGACGCACTAAAGTTTGCGCCACATTTAGCCCAAAAACTTAAAGTCACTGCTTGACCAGCCAAATCATAACAATTAACACTTTCAATTTCTTGTGCTGAATAAACTGTTCCTGTTGTAGTAGATGCCGCAGTTCTTTGTTGTTTTATTGCGTATTGAAATCCAGTTGGAACACTTGTTGATTGTGTTTGCGCTATTGATGCGCTACCACCACCTTGGATAAATACCCACCTATCAACACTTCCATACACAAGAGAATTAGTAAATGTTTGTGATGTTCCGCGTTGCCATATTCCCATTGCGCCGTTGATGATGCGGTTCTTGAAGCCAAAGGTGTTAGGCAAGTTGGCATACCCTGTAGTGGTAAGTGCGCCCGCAAACGTGGCGTTTTGCGAGGTATCCAATGTGAGTGCAGTTGTTCCGTTGTTGGTCTGCAATACCAATGCACCAGTGGTGTCGGCTGTACATACCAGCCCTGTGCTGGTTGTGGTGCCTGCGGAAATTGTGCTTGCCATTCGTTATCCTTATAAGATCACCCAGCGTTGACCGCCGGAGACTGTGACTGCTATTCCAGTATTTATAGCCATTGGTCCCACACTCATTGCATTGTATCCGGAACCAATAGTTATGTTTGATGCCACGGTGGTGGAATTTATTATCAATCCATTGTTGGCTATCAGTTGACTACCGGTAACATTGCCGGTTGCAGATACTACACCAGTTACATATTCACCTGTGGTAGCAAACACAGCAACATTGCCACTTCCACCCACACCTACAGTGACATTGCCACCCGAACTTACTACTGTGACATTTGAAGTTCCATTGTTGATATTGGCTACACTAGTGATCACTCCACTTAGAAATGCGCCATTACCTAAGATATAGGTGCCGCTGACATTACCACTTGATGTTACATTGCCTGCAACGCTGAGTATGTTAGACGATGCATTGAACGATATTCCATTGGTGTCAACATTGGCAGTTTGATTCGACCCAGCGGCGCCTACTAACACAGGATACATTGTTCCTGTGTTGATATCAGTGGCATTGATAGTTGTGCTTGGGCCAGTGATACCCTGGATACCTTGTGCTCCAGTTGTACCTTGTGTACCTGCTCCAGTTGCTCCTTGTGTGCCTGTTCCAGCAACACCTTGTGCACCGGTAATACCTTGAGTTCCAAGGGTTGAGCCACCCAATGATGTGATTTCGATCGCTGCACCAGATGCCGGCGCACTAGAAAATGTGACCGTGCTACCAGATAAACTATATCCGGTACGCAGTTGATCCACACCATCGATGTTGACCCAAGTAAAGTTTTTATTGCTAGGTGTTGTAGTGAGAACAAAAGCAACTTGAGACCCATCGCCAGTGAAATTATCAACTGTGGAAGTTACTGCACTACCTGCACCTTGGACGCCTTGAGTGCCTTGGATACCTTGTGTACCTGCTCCGGTTGCGCCTTGGGTACCAAATGCTCCTTGGATGCCTTGAACGCCTTGGGCGCCTGTTGTACCTTGTGTGCCTGTAATACCTTGTATACCTTGTGATCCGGTGATACCTTGTATGCCTTGAGTACCTGTTGTACCTTGGGCACCAACAACACCTTGGATGCCTTGAGCACCTTGTATGCCAACACCACCTTGAACACCTTGTGTACCTTGTGCGCCAGTTGTACCTTGTGCGCCCGTAACACCTTGTATGCCTTGGATACCTTGCGTGCCTGCGCCGGTTGCACCCTGAGTACCAAATGTTCCTTGTGTACCAGTTGCACCTTGCGATCCAGTAATACCTTGTGTTCCAAGTGTGGAACCGCCAAGTGTTGTGATTTCGATTGCTGCACCGGATGCCGGAGGGCTAGAAAATGTGATAGTGCTACCAGATAAACTATATCCGGTACGCAGTTGATCCACACCATCGATGTTGATCCAAGTGAAATTTTCATTGCTAGGAGCAGTACTGAGAACAAAATCAACCTGAGAACCGGTGCCAGTGAAATTATCAACTGTGGAAGTTACTGCACTACCTGCTCCTTGAATGCCTTGTGTGCCTTGAACCCCTTGGATACCTTGTGTACCAAATGCTCCCTGAACGCCAGTGATGCCTTGAGTACCTTGAATACATTGGGTCCCTTGAGTTCCTTGAGTACCCACTGCACCTTGAGTACCAAATGCGCCCTGGATGCCTTGGATACCTTGGGCGCCTGTGGTACCTTGAGCTCCGATAACTCCTTGGATGCCTTGGATGCCTTGTGTGCCTTGAGTACCGGTTTCTCCCTGGATGCCTTGGGTGCCTTGTACGCCTTGAGTACCTTGAGCACCGGTAATACCTTGCGTACCTTGGACACCTTGTGTGCCTTGTGTGCCAGTGATACCTTGAATGCCTTGGGTGCCTTGAGCACCAGTTATGCCTTGTGTACCAAATTCACCTTGGATGCCTTGGATACCTTGAGTGCCTTGAGTACCTTGAGTGCCTTGAGTACCTTGTGTACCCTGAGCGCCAGTTATGCCTTGAGTTCCAAATTCACCTTGGATGCCTTGAGTACCTTGGATGCCTTGAGTACCTTGTGTGCCTTGAGCGCCAGTTATGCCTTGTGTACCAAAAATACCCTGTATACCTTGTATGCCTTGAGCTCCGATTGTGCCTTGAGCACCTGTGGTACCTTGAGGTCCAGATCCTGCGACCGGATCACCATTAGCATAGGTATAACCAGCAGCCTGGACATTGCCAACTGCTGTGATAAGACCACCAGTGTTGATATTGGCACCAGTAACATTACCCGAAACTGATACTACTCCGCCGGTAAAACTAGCCACATTTACGATGTTGGTAAACATGCCATTATTGGCAGTGATATTACCTGTTATACTTACTAACCCACCAGTGAAACTAGCCACATTTACTATGTTAGTGAATATACCATTGTTGGCAGTGACATTACCTGTTACACTTACCAACCCACCGGTGAAACTGGCCACATTAACAATGTTGGTAAACATACCATTGTTGGCGACCAAATTCCCAGTGACACTAGCCGATCCGCCTGTGACCAAGTTGCTGCCTTGTATATTGCCTGTGCTGGTTATTAGTCCTGTAACTGACAATCCATTTGTGGCAAAAGTGGCTATGTTGGAATTAGATGCTACACTGACTGTGACATTGCTGTTGTTGAATACTCTTACATTGCTGGTACCATTTGATATAGCAGCAGAATCAATGCCGGTGAGTAGTGATCCGTTACCAAGGATATAACTGCCTTGGATATTTCCAGTTGTAGTTAAACTTGTACCTGTAGCAGCACCAATGTTAGGTGTGGTAAGAACTGCACCTGCTTTGACCGTGATATTACCGCCACCATCAAATGCAGTGGTTGTGTTGTCAACCTTGGCACTGAATACGGTACCAGTTAGACTTATACCAGCAGCGGTGTTAGCACTATAAACTTGACTTCTGCTGAATTCTGAAAACTGTATGTTACTGGTACCAAATGTGATTGTTCCTGCAGGCGCACTTACTACAAAAGCAGCACCGGCGTTGACATTACCATTGGTTACAAAAAAGTAATCATTGATACTGATGGCTTCTGTGCTATCTGACCCATATTGGTCAGCATCTGTGGAACGAACGATAGCAGTGGTGTTGGCATAGGTATAGATACCGTTTTGTACACCATTGGCTTGATTTTGAACCAACACACGAGTGCCCACTGTCTGGATGTTGGCTGTATCAATTAGGTAGAATGTTCCGGATGTGGTAAGTGTGGCACCTACACCGTTGCCAGCACCATTAGGTTGAGCATAGGTTATGGTACCACTGGTAGCAGTTTCTAGTGTGGTGTTGGTGGCTGCGTAAACTTGTTCATGGAATGTAAGTCCAGTTGTGGCAAAGTTATCAACATATAGTTTGGTGGCTGCATCATAATCTTGCACAGGCATAGCAAGATTGTTGATGTATGTGTTGGCAGTCAATACTATGTTGCCACTTGGTGCAAGATTCAACGCACCAGTGCTGGTAATTGTGACACTAGTGCCTACTATGTTGTTGGTGTTGATGTTTGCGCCGGTTATGTTACCTGTGGCACTGATCAATCCACCTGTGTTGACATTGGCGCCGGTGACATTACCTGTGGCACTGATCAATCCACCTGTGTTGACATTAGCGCCAGTGACATTACCGCTGGCTGATAACAATCCAGTGATGTTAGCACCTGAATCCCAGAACTCGGCCCGAAGATTGCCCGACAGAGTATTGCCGGTGTATATTCTTACATTCTTGCCTGCGCTCTGTGTGGCTATACCCAGATTGCCACCATTGATATACAAGTATCCATCATTGGCACCAAATGCTGTGTAACTGGCATCACTATAGTTGTTACTATTGATACCCATGTCAATGTAGAAAGTAGCGTCATCACCATTGTTGGCAGTGGCCACAAAATCTGTGCTGGCGGATGCACCTGGATTTACATTGTATCCTAGTACCTGGCTGTAACTGTTGACATTGCTGGTTACCTGGATCTTGGCAGCAGAAAAATTCACAGGGCTGATATCTTCGCCCATGTGTATCTGTGCTGTGCTGAACATGTTTAGATTTCCAGCCAGTCCCATACCACCAGATATAACCGCAGCACCTGTGTTGTAAGTTGTGCTGATAGTGGTGCCACTGAGGCTGAGATTTCCACCTAAAATATTACCTGTGGCACTGAGTGTGGTTGCTACCAGATTAGCACCATTTACATTGCCGGCTGTTGATATATTACCGCCAGTGATGTTGCCAGATACTGAAACTACAGCACCAGTATGACTGGCCACATTCACAATGTTGGTGAACATGCCATTGTTGGCTGTGACATTGCCTGTGGCACTGAGTATGGTTGCTACCAGATTAGCACCTGTCACATTGCCGGCTGTTGATATATTGCCGCCGGTGATATTACCATAGGCACTTATGTTGCCACGAGTTATACCTGTGCCAACTCGGATATCTTCGGCTATAACTGTGTTTGTGGTAACAACATTTCCAGCAGTAGTGATGTTGCCGCCGATAACATTGCCAGTTGCCGAAACTGTATTGGTGGATAACAGCACTCCTGATACTGCAATATTTCCACCGGTAATGTTACCACTGCCCGACACTGTGCCAGTACTGAAATTTACATTACCGTTAAATACTGCGCCATTAACATTACCGCCAGTGCTGATTTGGGTGCCGGAGCCACCACCTAATATATTACCGCTGGTGCTAATATTACCGCCAGTGATATTTCCAGTTGTGGTGATCACACCCGAACCAGCTAATATGTTACCACCGGTGATATTAGCAGTTGCACTAATATTACTACCAGTTAGTATATTACCCTGCGAACTTATTACACCGGAAGCAGAAATATTACCCGAAAATGGTCCGCTAAAGATAGTTAAGTTGCCGGCGGTGATGTTGCCTGTGACACTTACTTGGCCACCAGTAAAGCTGGCTGTATTCACAATCGTGGTAGCCATGACATTGTTGGATACTACATTGCCGGCTGTGGATATGTTGCTGCTGGTGATGTCGCCCGATACTGATAATACTCCAGTAATGTATTCACCTGTGGTAGCCCATACAATAACATTTGATGTTCCACCAATACCCACAGTGATATTGCCACCAGAACTTACCACAGTGATATTACTTGTGCCATTGTTGATGTTGGCCACGGATGTGATTACACCAGTTAAACATGCACCATTACCTAAAATGTAGTTGCCAGTGATATTACCTGTGACACTTAGTGCATTGGTAGCCGCGTTGAATGCAAATCCACCTGTTGTAACATTAGCCAGTTGACCGCTACCCGCAGCACCTACCATCACTGGATACAATGTGGTGGTACTAGTATTGTTAGTGGCCTCAATAATATTGCCAGGACCTTGAATACCTTGGATGCCTTGTGTACCTTGTGTACCCTGGGTGCCTTGTACGCCTTGAGTACCTTGGATACCTTGAGTACCTTGTGTACCTTGTACGCCTTGCGTACCCTGGATGCCCTGAATACCTTGTGTACCTTGTGTACCCTGGGTGCCTTGCGTACCTTGGGTACCTTGTGCTCCAATTGCTCCTTGCACACCTTGGATACCTTGTGTGCCTTGTGTGCCTTGTGCGCCCGTAACGCCTTGTATACCTTGTGTACCTTGAGTGCCAGTTTCGCCCTGGATACCTTGAGTGCCTTGTACGCCTTGAGTACCTTGGATACCTTGAGTGCCTTGGATACCTTGAGTTCCTTGCGTACCTTGAGCACCAATTTCTCCCTGGATGCCTTGAGTACCTTGAGTGCCTTGTGTACCTTGTATACCCTGCGTACCTTGTACACCCTGTGTGCCTTGCACGCCCTGAGTACCTTGTACACCCTGTGTGCCTTGTATGCCCTGAGTACCTTGTACGCCTTGAGATCCAATCTCTCCTTGGGTGCCGATGCTACCTTGAGAACCAATAGCACCTTGTACACCTTGTATACCCTGTGCTCCGGTTATACCCTGTGAGCCAATGACTCCTTGAATACCTTGAGTACCTTGAGCACCAACAATACCTTGTGTGCCAGTTTCACCTTGTGTACCGGTTAATCCCTGTGTTCCCTGGATGCCCTGAGTACCGGTAGTACCTTGTGATCCAGTTACTCCTTGAATGCCTTGGATTCCTTGAATGCCTTGGATTCCTTGAATACCTTGTGTTCCTTGAGTACCTTGAGTACCTGTTTCACCTTGTGTTCCTGTTTCACCCTGAATGCCTTGTGTACCTTGTGTGCCTTGAGTACCGGTTTCTCCTTGTGTGCCTTGAGCACCTGTTTCGCCTTGTGTACCAATTTCTCCTTGAATACCTTGTGTGCCTTGGGCGCCGGTTTCGCCTTGTATACCTTGTGTTCCTTGGGCACCAGTATCACCCTGGATACCCTGCGTACCTTGAATACCTTGTGTGCCAATTTCACCTTGGATGCCTTGAGTACCTTGTACGCCTTGTGTGCCCTGTACGCCTTGTGTGCCCTGTACGCCTTGTGCTCCCACAGGGCCTTCAACACCCGCAAGATTTACTTGCCAACTAGTATAAGGCCCAGGGCCGCCTACTGAAACAGTAACATTTACAACCAATGCGCCTGTACCAGAGTCATAGGATGCACATACACCTTGCATGTAGTTGGAACCATCATACGCAATGATTGTGGTTTGTCCAGCACTATAATTCAACCCTGTTCCAACGGTCAGGCTCTTGGTTGCATTGCTGATTGTTAAACTAGTGCTACTGGTTGTAGCATATCGATCTCCAAGTCCTTGTACGCCTTGAGTACCAAAAATACCTTGGATGCCTTGTGTTCCTTGAGTACCAATTTCTCCTTGTACCCCTTGGATACCTTGTGCTCCAGTAACACCCTGGGTACCAATTGATCCTTGCACACCTTGGGTACCAACAGTACCTTGAACACCCTGTATGCCTTGAGCACCTGTTATGCCTTGTATACCTTGAATGCCTTGCGTACCCTGTACTCCGGTTATACCTTGGATACCTTGCACACCTTGGGTACCAACAATACCCTGGATGCCCTGCGTACCTTGGGCGCCGGTGATACCTTGTCTACCTTGGATACCTTGGATACCTTGTGTTCCTTGAACACCGGTGATGCCTTGAACACCTTGAGTACCAATTGATCCTTGTACCCCTTGTATACCTTGAGTTCCGGTTGCACCCTGAGTACCAATTTCGCCTTGGATACCAGTTATACCCTGTGTTCCTTGAGTACCTTGGGTGCCTTGCACGCCTTGTGTGCCTATTGCACCTTGGGTACCAAATGTTCCTTGCACACCCTGGATACCTTGAGTTCCGGTTATACCTTGAGAACCAGTTACGCCTAAAATGCCTTGTGTTCCTTGTACACCCTGGATACCTTGTACACCCTGTGCACCGGCTGGAATGCCTGTGATCTGGCTACCATTACCGATAAGGTAACTGGCAGTTACATTTCCTGTGGCATTGACATTGACTGTGGCCAAGTTTCCATATACTGTGGCACTTGAAACCAATAAAGTAGTACCTGATACAGTATCACCACTAACAACATTGCCAGCAGATGACATGAAGCCAGTGGAGAAGATGTTGTTAGCAGTGAGATTACCAGTGAGACTGATACTGGGTATATTCAATCCGCCGCTGCCCACATAGATAGAATTGAATCGTGCTGTGGGACTACCTAGATCATATACATTATCCTGGACTGGCACAGTAGCGGCACTGAGTTGTATCTGACCAATACCATTGGGTGCCAGGATCAAGTTGCCATTGCTGGTAATCGTGCGGATGGTATTGTTGGCAATGGCCACATTACTCAGCACCGGACCAGCAGCAAAAATCTGATCAAAGTTTAAATTGGTGTAATTGAACGAAGTTCTTAACGGATCGCCTTGCCCGTCGTCTGGAACCGCGCCAATATCAATGGTATATTGTGTCATTTGTAGAGTCTCTGGCTGTATTTACCAGATTCAGATCTCTAACGTATTTGGCTCAAATCCCGTCGTTGGTATCTAAGCGATGGCGGAACAGTTTGATGTCTATGGTTTCAAAGTTTTGAATATTCTTGAACTCTTTGATCTCGGCGCTAGTGGGCCCGCAAACACGGATAAATTGAACCGTTGGAAAATCTCCGGCTATGGTTATCAGTTGCCGTATCCAATTTCCTGTAAATGTAGGTGCTGCATCTGGCGCTTTGTAGAATTCTGTACCAGCATATACATTGTTAAATCTCATGCTAGGACTAGGTCCCATATCAAATCCCAACATATAGATACGAGTATAGTTGTCTATGGCTGCCAATGCACAGGCAATAGGACCCGAACTGTTGCCATGATATTTTCTAGGAACCACTTGAGCACCCATATCAGACAAAGGTTTTCTTGTGTAGAATCTGTTTTTTTTACTGTAACCTGACCGTTGGATGGCTTCTGCAATGGGTCGATCTGTGGCCACAAGACAGTCTGATTCCCAATCTCGATACAAGCCATTGCAGCCGTAGATAGGACCCAGTTGCTTGAGTTGTACTAGATCTATGCTTGCTCGGCTTTGTCCATTGCCCAATACGAATGCCACGGTCATAAAAAATCCTCTCAGTATGTAGCTGAGAGGATTCAGAGTGGCTAAACTTTAAGAAGTTGCGTTGTTGATAACTGCTAGCGGAATGTATCCTGCTGGTGCTCCTGCAACAGATTCTGTAGCAGTATCTACTTCCAGACCTGACTGTGCAACACCGCCTTCGTCTGTGAAGAAGTTGGCAACATAGTAAAGCTCACTAGTGTATTCAACTTCACCAAGATTATTGTTGCTGTAGTCTCCAGTTGTTCCGGCCCAGTCACGCACCCACTTGTTGGTAAGGTTACTGGCTGTGGCTGCTGCACTGTCGCCTGATTCGTAACCGATAGCCATGAGACCTGTTGCTGGTGTGGTATCATTGGTCAATACACATACGCCAACTGGATATGCAGTACCGCTGCCGGAGCCGACCGCTGTGGCAGTGAAGATATCACCGGCTGAAACTGTACCTGTTCCGGTACCTACTGATTGCCAGTTGGTGTTACCAAGAGCAACAATCTGATACGCTTGACCAACAATTAAATCGGTAGCAGCAGTGGTTCCGCCTGTGTACACCACTAGATATTTGTGGCTGCCTTTTTGGCGGATGATACGGCCTGCATATGATCCAGCAAGCGCAAAAGTAGATGAACCATTGGCCAGTGTGATATTCACAAATGCTGTGACCACAGGGTATGTGGCGCTAGGTTGGCTGGTAGGGGGCGATCCGCCTACCACGCCTACAAATTGGGCTGCATTCAGTGTCTGTGTAGGTGCATTGTAAACAGGCACATCAAGTGCGCTGAATGGTGGATAAGCAAGATCCACGGGTGTGTTTGCGCCGGGGCTACCAACGCCAGTATTATAACTGTATTTCTGTATTTTTAGAGGACGTCCCATTTGTTTTCTCCTTAAAGAAGTCCGATGAAGGTTCTAGCTTCTACGCGGCGGGTTAAACCGCATAAGACGCAGGATTGCGTACAACACTTATTTATGGACAACCAGTTATTTTAGGACCCATGCACAAGGTTCTTAAATATCCATATGAACACTAACGATCTTATCGAACAAGGCAATCGACATCGAGCCGAACATCATCCAGAACTGGCATTGAAGTGCTATGCACAGGTATTTGGAGAAGATTTCAATAACCCTGCTGCATTTAACAACTACGGCAATGTGTTAAGAGAAATGGGCTATCCTGAACGAGCTATCCCATTCCTGCATGCTTCATGCGACATTGAACCAAAAAATGTCACTGCGGAATTCAATCTAGCAGTGGCTTATTTGCTCAAAGGCGATTATACACCTGGATGGAAATACTACGAAGCAAGATGGCGCTATGAGCATCTAGCCGGAGCCAAACCTACCCTACCCAAACCCGAATGGCAAGGCGAAGATCCCAAAGGTAAAACAATTTTATTAGTTGGTGAACAAGGTCTAGGAGATCAGATCCAGTTCCTGCGATTTATAGCCAATCTCAATGCTGCTGGTGCCCGAGTCAAATTGGTGCTGAGTTCTGGAGTGAAACCATTATTTCCCACGCCGTCTGGCAATGTGATCGGCATCTACGGCCCTGGTGAGGAACTTGGTGAATACGATTACTGGATTCCTATGATGAGTGTTCCACGGATCATCGGGACAACCTTGGATAATCTCACACACAATCTGCAATATATTGCTGCTACTCCTGCCAAAGCACAAGAGTGGGCAGATCGACTGGGTGCCAAAAAACGCATGAGGATCGGGGTGTGTTGGAGTGGCCGAAAAGACTCTTGGATTCACATTCACAAAAGCATACCAGTAGAGAAGATAGCAGAACTCATACGCCGCAATCCCGAACATCAATGGATCAACTTGCAGATGGATGCTACAGACGAAGAAATTGCTGTGATCACTGCTGCTGGTGCAGAATGTTTTCCAGGCACCATCAATGATTTTTCAGATACCGCAGGACTCATGCATCACTTGGATCTTGTGATATCAGTGGATACTGCCAACGCACATTTGGCCGGAGCCATGGGTCGTCCTGTTTGGATTCCGCTGAATGCTTATGGTAACTGCTGGCGTTGGTTGCTCCGGCGTGAAGATTCACCTTGGTATCCCAGTGCTAGACTGTATCGTCAACCTCGGATGGGCGACTGGGATAGTGTGATCAACAAGATGCACAAATTCTTGGGCTTCTTTAAGATCTAAAGACCAAATCTGGCTCGATCAGCGTTCCAGTTTTGTTCAACCCCGGCGGCACCGATATCCGTATCATACACACGAACAATAGCCAATCGGCCTCCCCAGAAACCACCTGGATCCCAGCGGGTCATTAACCCATATCCAATTGCAGGATTGGCAGCGCCACCTGGCGGCGCATTGGCAGTTTCTACCTGGGTGTTGTTTACATATAAGTTGAGAGTAGTGCCATCAAATGTGCCCACAATCTGATACCAGTTGCCCGGTGTTAATGTGTATGGCGCAGTGGTTTGAAATCCCGCACCATACCACCAAGTCTGTAAATCAGCAGCACCGCTGTTGGAACCCAATCCAAGATTGATAGTGCCACCAGCGTATGAGAATTCTGTGAATATGTTGGGTCCACTAGGGGTATTGGTGCTATCATAGTAGTGCCAGGCTTCGATTGACCAGTTGGTCAAGGTGCCCAAGTTTGTGCCACTATATCCATACTGCCCGGCACCAGGGTTAAACTGTATATACCCACCGTTATCACTGCTATATGTTGGCCCGTTAACAAGAGTAAATACCATTCCTCCTACTGTGTCAGTCCAAGTAGATCCAGTGCCTGGATAACTTGCAGGATTGCCAGCATCAAGATTCAACGCTGCCGGCAAAGGTGTGGGCGGTGGAAATATCGCTTCAAATGTGATACCACCACCTATGGTGAGTCCAGTGCCAATTGTTAGTGCCATGTGTTATCCTATATCAAAATATCTAAAAGTTGTTGTTGCACCGTGGTGTCATTTATTCCTAGATGCACATTTTTTGCCCAAACAAAATTTGTCAGCCAGGTACCCATGTATAAATCATCTATTGCTGCCCATTGAGTGGTTTCAGGATGTTGTTCTAGCCAAGCATTTATTTCATTTGCTCGTTGTTCATGGTATGTGGTTGCTCCGGGTAACCACGCAGTATAATCAACGGGCATTTTTTTAATGCCTTGTTTTTGATAAAACTCACACATGCCTTTGATACTGGTTTTTAATTTCCAGTCACTGCTCACAACAATTTCAGCACCAGTTTGATCTAATATTTGATTTAGCGTGCGGACCGCGTCTGGGTCAAAGTCACTAAAATAGGTCTTGTTGGTTCCTGCAAATTCAGCATCAGTGGGCATGCTGTGTTCAGTTCTAACTATCTCAGTAGCACCAAGACACATCACGCCGTAATGATCTAAGAACAGTATTTTCAAAATGCCAGTTCCGATTGTGTTGATACTTCTGTTGCCAGTAGTCTGTCTACATACCATTCAACAGTTTCAATGTCTGCGGTTTGTTCTGCCAATCGCAGACCATGGAAGAATCTATCTGGAACATTTTCAAATTCCGCTCTTGTGCGTAATGTTCTGCCATCTTTCGTAAACTTCATATCTGTTATAGGATAGATGTTGTTGAATCTGCAACTGGTCAACACACTGTCAGAGAACAAGTTCATGTGATAGTCGGTGATGACATTGTAGTATTCAATGGTATCTTTGATCACTTGCTTGTTGGTCAATGTGATCTCTTGACCATGTTCGTTCACGGTGACAGTTCCGATAGGAGTTGCCGCAGTCATCGGATAGGTAAATGCACCTGCTTGTTTGTTAAAGATACGATGCTGATCAAATGTTCGTAAAGTTGTACCATCACTGAATGTGAGTAGGTTATACTGACTTCCAGTTTCACTGCGTTTGATCCACAATGCTGTGGTTTCTGCATAGCAGCCGCGATCAAAATCCCAACTCAACAGTTTGTCAGTGTAGGTGATGTATTCGATTGCTTTGTGTGTGCCGTCGCTGAGTGCGATATGAGTTCCGGCCAATAAGCAAATGCCCGATGTTCCAGTGGCTGCATTTGAATAGTATGTGCCAGCATTACTAGTCACATAAGCATACACAGTAAACGGTGTGGAATTTAAACCGGTTGTAAAGGACAATTTCACTGTTCCAGGAATGCTGCCTAAAGCACCAGTAGCGTACTTTTGACTTGATGTACCGGCAGTGATGATCACACCATATTCAGTTACCGGAGTTACATTGGATACTGTTACATTA
>Ga0114978_10001542_pt1 | contig 19323 bp, 17 predicted proteins | sample S_140212_EF_Meta_FD_87027 | JGI IMG/M metagenome (GOLD analysis project Ga0114978, IMG submission 87027) | Freshwater microbial communities from Lake Simoncouche, Canada to study carbon cycling - S_140212_EF_MetaG | ecosystem: Environmental > Aquatic > Freshwater > Lake | place: Lake...
CCCAGGCTTTTTGAAGGAGCCTGAGAAGGCCTCGGCCGTGGCGCCATCCTCGAGCGTGATCGTCTCCCGGTGTTCCTGTTCGGCGATCTCGAAGCCAGCGCTCGGATAGCAGCGGTCCGGGGTATGGCCGGAGGCATCGCTCGGGGTGGCACAGACCACGAACACACCGACCCGGGCGCCGCTGTCGACGTTTTGATACTCGCGCGAGATGTGCCCAACCGCCCCGGCGACCTTGAGCTGGGCTGGGTCGGCATCAGTCTCGGCCACCATCCTCCACGGACCGAATTCCTTCGGAAAAGACGCCTCCAGCCGCGTGGCATTCCGCTGGAGCTCTTCACTGACACTCTTGCCTGTCCAACGCCCAGTCAGCACCCCCTGGGCAGCCGTCACCCCAACCAAGGCCACCAAACCGAGAATCACCGGCAACCACGTGGATACGGTGGATACGGTGGATACGGTGGATACGGTGGATACGGTGGATACGGTGGAGGCAGTGCTCGATTTCATCTGTTCTGCAATCCTGCTGGGTCAACCGATCGGCGGACGATCACGCCGGAAACCGCTTCGCATTTCCAGTCCCTGAATCACTCACCCCGCTGAGCACGCAACCAGCGACACGGACACCGGCCGACCGGAGCCGATCAACCGCCGCGAGCGTCGCCGGAACGCTGCTGAGGTCGCGCATGGTGGCGATGATGGCGATGTCGCTCTGCCGCCCCATGATGAGTGTGTCGGCGTATGCCAGCACCGGACCGGCATCGATGACGACATGATCGAAGGAATCGCGGAATCCCTGAATGATCCGGGGAAAATCCTGTCGGGAGAGCGCGGTGATCGCGTCGTAATCGACCGCGCCCGAGGTGACCGCGAACAACCCGTCGATTGCCGTCGGCTGGACAACCTCGTTGTTGGTGGTCTCGCCGCGGAGCAGCTCTGCCATCCCGGGAGCCGAAGCGTCGAGTTGGAGCGCCGCATGGACAGACGGATTCCGTAGACTCCCCTCGACCAGCAGCGTGCGGTGATCAGACCTGGCGATGCTGGCGGCGAGATTGGCCGCCACAGACGACTTGCCCTCCCGATCCCCGGCACTGGTCACGAGAATGACCCGCGCCGATTCGCGGTTTCCCTGAAGGATGAGGGTGCGGATACTGTCAACGCTCTCTGCCAGGCGGTACTCGTTGGCACGGCCGCGTCTCGACTTGCCGACCCACGGAATCGTTCCAATCACCCGGACGCCGATCCTTGATGGGATCTCCTCGGCATCTCCGAGCCTGTTCCGCAGGTACTCGAGGGCCACGACCAGACCACCACCGAACGTCACCCCGGCAAGCCCGGCAATCGCAGCGAGCAGCAATCGCTTCAAGGTGTCGTTGCCACCGGGCACCACGGCTTCCTCGAGGAGCGTGACCCGCGGTGGGGCGGTGAGATCAAGCGACGTGGCCTCGAGTTGGAGTCCGATCTGGTCAGTAACGCGGGAGAGTTGGTCGATCTCTCCCTTGCGATTCTCGAGATCGGCATTCGCATTGCCGAGATCGACGACCTGTTTCGAGATGTCCTCGTAGGACGCGCGCGCCTTCGCGATCGATTTGACAAGCGTTTGCCGACGGAGGGCAAGTTCACGGGGACTGACGGCCCCACCGGTGACTGCCCCCCCCGACCCGATCACGCCGAGGATCTGAGGCCGGAGTTTCGTCTTCGTTGCCTCGATCTGGAGGAGGATCTGCTGCCGCCGGCCGACCATCCGCCTCACCGCCGGCTCGTTCATGCCGCGGGCGCTCCGTTCGGCCTGGCCAAGAATCGCGTTGGTCAGTTCGGCGATCTGGGATTCGAGCGCCCGAATCTCCGGTTCGCGGGAGAGCGCCGCTTCGATCATGTCATCCGATGCGAACGCCTCGTCCGCACCCTCCCCTTCACCGGCACCAGCCTCCCCCTCGCCGGCAACAGCCTCCGCTGCCTCGCCCTTCCGGAGGTCATAGACAGCGATCTCGGACTCGAGTCTTTCCAAATCATTCTCGGCCTGCACCATCCGGTTTCTGGCGGTGCTGAGTTGATCCATGAGGAGGCTTCGTTGCGTCGCCACCTCAGAACTGTCGCGCGTGCCGAGCGTTCGGGCGAGGTCGTTGAAGGTCTCCCGACGGCTTCGCAATTCCGTCTGGTTTTCCTTGAACTTCTTCTCGAGTTGATCGCGGCGACCGAGCCGATCCTGGCGATCCTTGTTGACAATGTCGTCGAGGTAGCAAGAGGTGATCGCATTGAGAATCTTGGCTGTTTCCTCAGCGACCGCGCCGCGGAACTTCAGTTGCATCACCTCCGAGTCGCCCTGCACCACCGGTTCGATCGTCCTGGCCAACCACGACTGAGGATCGTCCTGCTCGGTGATCATCCGCAGCGAAGAGATGCCCGGCTTCCGCAGGGCTGCATTGAGCACAACGGGGCTGCGGAGCAACTGCAACTGAGTCTTGCGATAGGCTTCGTACTCGGCGCTCCGCCCCTCGCTGAGGAGGGTCCCGCTAGCGCGAATCCGCAACCACACCACCGCCTCGTAGCCGCGGGGCAGGAACAGCCAGACGGGAACCGCAACGGCGATCCCCGTCAAAAGCCCGAGCGCCAGGGCCGGCAGCCAGCGTCTCCGCAGGGCATGGAGCAGACGTTTGGCGTCAAGCCCGCCTTCACCGGCCGGATCGGCCGGGGCAACAGGGAAGGCCATGCCGGGGGCACTGGGCATTGCCAGCGCCGTATCACGCACGGCAAGGGCCCCGACCGACGGCAGCGGCGCCTTGGGCTCAGTCGCGACGGCAACAGCAGCAGTTTCGCTCATGGCGGCGATACCTGGGATCAGAAACGGGATTCAGCAACGAGAATCTTGCCATCGACCGGCCCGGCCACCGCGTCAGCCCTTCCGCTGCGGAAACCCGATCACGGGCCCCGCGTTCCCTGTGGTCTTACCGGCGGCACTAACGTTGGACTTGGCAGCGATCGGACCGAGGCCGAGAACGGCGGGGGCTGCGGCCGCCTTGGCCTTGCGACCAGCGGACTCCGGAAACGCCGCAGCCGAGTGGCCTAGCACGGCAGGCCCTTCGATCTCCGCAAGGAAAACGTTCGAAAGGACGTACTGCTCGGCCCACAGCATGGCCATGGCCATCGGCATCATCACCAGACCCGCCCAGTCGTGGAATACTCGCTCCGCGAACTCGGTATCGGCGACCTGATAGAGGACTCCCGTGACCGTAATCCGGATCGAGTTGACCGCCAGCGCGATCGGAATGGCACTGGCAAGAATGATGGCGTTTTCCCACCAAGAGCGGCGACCGACCATCACCAGACCGACGGACAACGCGATGAAAATCGTCAACATTCGCAGCCCGCTGCAGGCATCGACGACACCGAGGTGCATCTCGCCGATTACGATCTGATTACCTTCGCGGTAAGCCTCGAGCCCCAGCGTCTGGAGGGCGAACGTACTGACCATCGTGGCGGTTGTCTGGAGCGGCCCGAGGAGGTAGCGGGTCGCTTCGTCGGGGAGCGGATACATGAAGATGAGAAACATCAACGGGGCCCACGCCCAGCGGAACACGCTCCAGCCACCGAGCAGAATGAAAACTCCGCAGATGGCGGGGACAAACGTGTACATGTCGATCGTCACGATCCGGTAGCTGGCCGCGATCAGCCGCAATCCAAACGCCGCGGCGAGGAGGAGCAACCCCGCCAACCGAGCCGAGAGCGCCACCGGTGCCGCGATCGGCTGCCGCCACCAGAAGAGGAGGGCCGCTGAAAACAGCGGCACAATCCATCCGTGGGCATACTGGGGGTTGGCCCACGCGATGTAGGCGTTGGTGAGACCGGGCAGATAGCTGTAGACGAGCAGGCCGGTGAAGACCGCGATCGTGATCATCGTCGTGCGCTGAAACGGATCGCGCATGTCGACGCGGAAGTCAGACCACTTCCGTTTCAGCTGACTGAAAAACTCTTCCTCGTCGTCGACAACGGCGGCCCGCTGCTGCGCGGAAAGCTGCGGGTGGGGGGCGGGGACGGCTCCCCCTGCGGCAGGCGATGCCTCCACCGCCAGAGTTGCTTCGCCACCGATGGCAGCGATCTCTTCTCCCGCCGCTCCGGGATTCTGATCAGACACTGCGACATCTCCGCCGGCAGCCGAGGGCTGGAGCGTGGAAGGCTTGGCCATGCTCGCGGCTGAAGCCAGGCCGAGAGGCGATTTTGGATTGAGGCCGACGATGAGTGGTTTCATGCAACACCCGTAGGAGTCAGAGCAACTGAAGCTCCCAGGCAAGTATACACGATCCAGAGGCCCAATCTCACGCCCGCGGTCCATGGGCCGAAGAGCCCAAAAACCGCCTTGGACGCTTTCCGGGAATCATTCCGCCCCCGCCCGCCACAGCCATCGCCAGGCCAGCAAAAATGCCGCCGTTGCCACCATCAAATCCCCCCCCGGGAGCTCCCGCCGCTGCAAATACAGGGCGATCGGATCGACCAGGCGGGCGAGAAACGGCCCCCGATCACCGGCCATCTCCGGCCTTGAAACGGCGCCCGGCCCGGGCTCAGAGAGCGAGGATGATCCGGGAGCGATCGATGATGTCAGTTCTCCTTCTGGAGACGCCAAAACGGATTGGATCGATTCCGAAAACTCTCCCGTCGTTTCATCGGCTTTTTTGCCATCCCCCGCAGGGGGGTTGGGAGGAACAAGCGACGCCAACATCGCCCGGAGCCAGCCGACGACTGGTCGCAACAGCGCGATGCACGCTGCGGCCTGCCACCCCAGGATGGCTCCGACGAGCATCAACCCCTGACGCCCCGCGGGCGTGGAAGAAACCCCAAGCAAGGCGCCACAGGCCAGTCCGCAAGCGGCGATTCCGAGTCCACGCCCCGGCCCTTGGCCCATCCAAGCCGGTTCCTCGAGGCCGATACTGACCGGGAGCAGCGCGTTCCAGCCGACGACGACGGCCAGCGCGATACCGAGGGCCATGCGGCTCCAGCGGGCCGGCACGACGCGCCCGTCGGCCTCCACGGCTGCACCGAGAAGAAGATTGAAGAGGAGCCAGCCGTGGAGGCCGGCGACGGCGATGAGGAGCGGGTCGGGACGGAGGAGGAGGTTGTCGGCGCCGGGGCGAACGACACCGAAGGCCGCCCCAGGAAGTGTGCGGCCCCCCGAAAGGAGCTCCGCGGCGGCAACCCCGCCGATGACAACCGCCCCGACCGCCTCCACCAGCGGATACCTGGCGGCAATCATCGCGCCGCAGTCACGACAACGGCCCCCCAACTGCAGCCATCCGAACACCGGGACGTTGTCATACCAGCGAATGGCCGATCCGCACGACGGGCAGTGGGATCCTCCGTGCACGACCGACTCGCCACGCGGCAGACGATGGACCACGACGTTGAGGAAACTGCCGAGATTGCCCCCGATCAAGAGGAGTAATCCGATCACCACAAGGTCTGTCAGAGGAATGATCCACTCGACCATCACGATCCCCGTCCTGTCGACGTCCTCACCGATCCGACACGGGCGGTGATCCAACTTGCCCGCCGCTCGATGCGGTGGTAGTTCTCCGGAAAAACCGAGCTTTTCGGAATTGCCCCCGGGCGAACGATGCCCTCGGATGGCTTTGTTCGAGGAAAGAATAGATTACTCGCTCGGCAACCTGAATGACTTCGAACTCCCCAACGGCCCCTTTCACTCCCGGGAAGAGACTGATGACAGAACTTCCGGGACACTCCCCCGAGCCGGCTCCCAAGAGTACCGGCCGGGCAAGGCGGGCCGTGGGAATGCTTCTCCGGATTGCGGGCACCCTCGCGCTCATGGCGCTGACGCTTCGCAACGTCGATTGGCCCCGGCTCCTCGAACTGTTTGAGACCGTCGACTGGCGGTGGTGGGGGGCCGCTTTGGGGCTCGGGCTGGTCGTGCAGTGCCTGGCCGCCATCCGTTGGGCGGTGCTGGCTCGCCCGATCGGATTCCGGGAGCCAATGACCGTGTTCATCCGCCGATTCTTCGAGGGGCAATTCTTCAGCCTCTGCCTGCCGACATCGATCGGCGGCGACGTGGTCAAGGCCTACCGTCTCTCCGCGACGACGCGCGGTCGAGTTCTGGCCGGCTGCACCGTCCTCGCCGACCGGCTCGCCGGTCTCTCGGCCCTGGGAGTGATCGCCCTCACCGCCCTGATCAGCAACCAGGCCTCCCTCTCACTTCTCCCCGCTCTGCTGGTCGGCGCTGGGCTGCTCGTCGCCGTGCTGTTGCCGGCCCGCCTGATCGTCGGCAATCTCGATGCCCTTGCGAAGTTCCTTCCGTCCAACCCCGCCGTGCAGGGCGTCGTGGCCGGCCTCCTTCCCTACCAACAGAGGCCGGGGTTGATCCTCTCGGCGGTCATCTGGAGCCTGTTTGTGCAGATGGGCGGGGCTCTGGTGGTCGACGCGGTGGGCAAGTCGATCGGAACGGATCTCCCCGTCTCTTTCTGGTTCGCGGCCGTGCCGCTGGTGGCCCTGGCGATGGTCCTTCCCATCAGCATCAGCGGTGTCGGCATTCGCGAGGGGGGCCTGGCCGTTCTCCTCGCCCCCTACGGCGTCCCTCCCGAGAAGGCTGTGGCGATCGGACTGCTCTGGTTTCTCGTCACGATCGTCAGCGGCCTCGTCGGGGGAGTGATGTTCCTGGCCGACCGCCACCCGAGCCCCGCTTTCGATGCCGGCGGACGTGGCCTCTCCCCCTCACCGCAAGCGGAAGCCCCCGCCACCGGCGTCCGCTGATCGGCGGCCGAGGGCATCGACCAGCAACAAGCCGGCCACCGTCTTCGCGTCGTCGATCGCACCGTCCAGACACATCCCGATCGCCTCCTCCCAACGAACGATCCGGACCCGGATCTGTTCCCCTGGTTCAAGATCCTGTTCACCGGGCTCGAGCCCCTCGGCGATGAACAGGTGCATTCGTTCGCGGAGAATCCCCGGGGACATCCAGAACGCACCGGCCGCGGTGAGCCGGCGCGTTCGGTAGCCGGTCTCCTCGGCGAGCTCCCGGGCGGCGGCAGACTCGAGCGACTCGACCCGATCGAGGGTGCCGGCGGGCAACTCAAGGAGCGTCAGGCCGACCGCCACCCGGACGACCTCGACAAGACAGACCTCGACAGGCGAAAGGAGCGGCACGACAACGACGCTGCCGGGGTGTTCGATCACGTCGCGCACCCGCCCCGCTCCGCCCGGCCCCGGTTCGCGACGACGGACGACGCGGAATCGCGTCGCCTCCAGCAGCACCTCGCCGGGCCCAGCGGGCTCCATCCCCGCCTGTGATTCACTCATGCCACACCTCCCGATGCCCCTCGTGACAACGGCAGCTCCACCCACCGGGCGGGCACCCCCGCGACCTCCAACTCAACCCCCGCTGCCAAGGCCTGGGTCCGCATCAGGCCGAGCCCCAGCCATCTGCCGAGCCGGGGTGACGGGCCAGCCGAGGTGATCGTACCGACGGCTTCCTGCGCCCCACGGATCGTCACCGTCGCGCCTGGCCCCGCCAACACGTCGGCCGCCGTGACGATGCCCACGAAGCGCCGGTTGACATGGCCGAGGGCATCGAGCCTGGCCACCGTCTCCTGCCCGAGATAGCACCCTTTTGTGAACGAGATCGCAGCACCGTCGCGGCCGAACTCCTGGGGAAGCGCACGTGGCGGCACGTCGCACGGAGCCGGGCGCCCCTCTTCGCACCGCACCGCCTCGAGGGCTGCGGCCGATGCCTCGACGATCCCTTCGCCCCGCCATCGATCGACCAACCGCGTGGCGTCGTCGCGCGGCACGACCACGAGGAACGACCCCGGCCCCAGCCACTCTCCCTGGAGGATCGCCGCCGGGATCCCCGCGCACTGCCCCGGCAGGCTACCGGCGGCAACGTCGGCCAGGCGGCCGTGCTGGGGCGCGATGAGCGATCGAGGCAATGCCTCCCGACCGGGTAAGTCTTCAGCGCTGCCGACCGGTAGCGACGCCTCACGCTGGAGCCAGGCCCTCGCCGCCGGCCCGGCGAGGAACAGCGTGGCGAAGCGGTCGGACGCATCGACGATCTCCAACCGCTCGCGGATGTGGTAGCGGTCGAGGTGCGCCGCCAGCGACCATCCTTCGCCGTCGCCATCCGGGGGCGGGTCGGCGTCGATCCACAGGCCGTCGGCCATCCTCAAGATCGTGGCCCAGAGCTGCACCTGGCCCCGCGCATCGGGGAAGAAGGCCTCGGTGCCGGATCCGAGAGCGAGCGTCGCAAGCGATGCGGTGCAGAATCCGTCGACAAACCGCACGGCATCCTCCCCCGCCACGAGAACGATGCGGCGGCGGCCTGCATCCCCCCAAGCGAGATGATCGCGGAGGTCGCGGTAGCCGTCGGGAGCGATGCTGACAGGGTCCATGGAGTGGTCTCGGGGAATGCGAAGGGGTGGAGGGATCGATGCCGGATCCGAAGCGGGCGCCGCGGTGGGAAAAAAAGTTCCTGTCCCGCGCGAACGAGCACGGCCCGTCCGGCGTATTGGTTCCTGTCACGTCCCCCGCGGGACGTGGCCGGCGACGGACGGTCGGCACATCCGACTTGCCGCTGTCGGTAGAGTTATCCAGTCGGGTCCCCCTGGCAAGGCAGGATCCGGTTCTGGCGAGCGGCGTTCGCGCCGGCCCATTTCTTTTGTGCTCGCTGTACCCCCGTTCGATGGTCCGCGCTCCCGGTGCGCCTCCGCTTCGGGGGCCCCGGAACTGCAGGAGGATTCCACGATGGCGACTGTCCACTACGAAACCGACTTCCAGGGTCGCTACGACGAGCCCGAGGACGGGATGCAGCACCCCTTCGCGGTGGCCGACAGCGGTGTCTCCGACGCCGTCCGTGCCGAAGCCGATGCCTGTCTGGCTCACACTCCCGTCAAGCCGCGGACGGCGGCCCGGCAGCAGAAGCGTCTCCACCGACTCTCAGACGTCCGCCAGCAACAGGGGGTGACGCTGCGGAACGTCGCCCGCCGGCTCGGTGTCGAGATTTCGGTTGTCCGTCGCCAGGAACAGGAGACCTGCGACCTGCGAATCTCCGACCTGCTCGGCTGGCAGGAAGTTCTCGAGGTGCCGATCGCCGAACTCCTCGTCGAAGCCGAAGGCCAGCTCTCCGGGCCGGTGCTCGAACGCTCGCGAATGGTGAAGCTGATGAAGACTGCCGCCGCCATCCGGGAGCAGACCGACGGCACGGCAACGCATCGCTTGGCCAACATGCTCATCGGCCAGATCCTCGAGATCATGCCCGAATTGCAGGATGTCTCGCCGTGGCACCATGCCGCGCAGCGCCGCACCCTCGACGACGTCGGTCGGGCGGCCCGAAACGTCGTTTCCGACGACGTCTTCGGGCAATCGACCTCGTAGGCCATCCGCTCCCCCCGGAAGCGGCCACGGACGCGTGTGAACGTCTTGTGGACGGCCGGGGCCATGCCTACGATGTCGTCGCGGCGGCGTGGGCCCCGGTCAGCGTTCAGACCGGGGCGGGTTCGACCGCCGTCACTCCCGGAAACCGGAGGGCTTGCGTCGTGTTTTCTCTGCTCGGTGTCGTGGGGATCGCGTTGATCCTGTTCGTGGTGGTCGCTGCCACGGCAGCGGTCGTGTTCGGCAAGTGATCGGCAAGCCGTGCGCGGACGGAGCCGTCGTCGCTTTCAGCCCTCTTGCTTCAGCCTCCTTCGTCCAGCCGATCTTTCTTCGGTTCGCGGCCACCGCTCGCCCCCACGATCATCATCCCGAGAAAGCCGCCGAGGGTTCCGCCGAGGACCACCCAGGCGATGATCGCCAAGGGGAGGTAGTCGCGCAGCCACACCCGGATCGGTGGCTCGACGCTCTTGGGAACCTTTCGAAGCACCGGGCCCACCGGTCCCTCCGCGCCCGACTCGGCACGCATGGCGCTGCGGAACTCTTCCCAGTTCTCCTGAGCTGCCGGGGCTTCCAGGCTTGCCAACCAGGCCGTGCGGTTGGCGACGAGATAGAGCGGGGGCACGATCATCAACGTCCCCCATGCCAGGACGACAAGACGAGCCACCCAGCGACGGCGACCGAATCCGCTCCCCGGGGAAACTTCGGCCTGCCGAGGGCTGGAGGGGACGTCATCAGGGGGCATGGCAGAATCCTCCGACGACGTGCAGGCTGTAGACGACACCTCAGAAAACATCGCCGTTTTGAGGGGTTTTCCCGGGAGGACAAAGCCCCTGGATGGCCCTGTCCGCGGACTCGAGCGCCGGCGGATCTCGTCATTCTCCGCTGCCGCCTCCCCACTGACAACCGGTCTGGCATGACCCCGGGGTCGTTGCTACCTTCCGCGCGTCCTTCGTTTCCCAGGCCCACTCGACTCCGCCAAGGAACCGTTCGCGTGAAACCGGTGACCTTCCCGAACGCCCCCGCCTGGCTTTTGGCCGCCATCTGCCTCCTTACCGCGGCCGCCCCCGAAGCCCGCGCCCAGAGTGGCTGGCTCCCAACTTCATGGTTCAGCCAAGCGGAAGTTGACTCCAAATCGATGTATCCGCTCGCGGAACGCGACGGCCCGTGGCTCGTGCTTGCCACCACCTTCCGCGGCGAAGGGGCGAGGGACGACGCCCGGCGTCTCGTCCAGGAATTGCGTCGCACCAACAAAATCAAGGCCTACACGCACGAGAAGTCGTTCGACTACACCGGCAGCCAACCCGGCCTCGGCCTCAACCCGGACGGTAGCCCGAAAAAGATGCGCTACGCCAATGCCGAGCAGGTCGTGGAGGTCGCCGTCCTCGTCGGTGACTTCGCGTCGTTCGACGATCCGCGCGGTCAGAAGATGCTTGCGAAAGTGAAGTCACTCAGCCCTGAAGCCCTCACCGGCAACAGTGGCAAGAGCCAGTCGTTCTCCGACTTCCGCAAGATGATCGGCCTCGAACGGACGGCCGGAAAGGGCCCGATGCACCTCGCCTTCGTGATCCCCAACCCGCTCCTGCCCGAAGACTACTTCTCCCGCCAGCAGGTCGACCGCTTCGTCCTCGACATGAACGCCGATGTGACCCACTCACTCCTCGACTGCCCCGGCCTCTATTCCGTGCGTGTGGCGACGTTCACCGGCTCCGGCACGTTCGATCAGAAGGCAATTGCCGCCGGCGAGGACGATGTCGAACTCGAGGGCCGGCTCGTGGAGGCGGCGGAGAAGGCCCACCGCCTCACCGCCTCGCTCCGCAAGGCGGGCTGGGAGGCCTGGGAATACCACGACCGCGAGTCGAGCATCGTCTGCATCGGCAGCCTCGATTCCAAGACCGTTCCCGGCGCTCAGGGCGTGCCCACCATCCATCCGGAAATCGCTCGGATCGTCCGCGAACTCGGCCCCGATCCCACGCGCCTCGCCACCGGCGTGGTGCTGCCGCGAACCGTCGACGGGGTCATGCTCGACGTCCAGCCGGCGCCGATCCAGGTCCCGCGGGCCCCGGAAGGCTGGCACTGATCACCCGGGGACCACTCGATGCACGAGGAACTCGTTCTCGGGACGACCAATGCTGGAAAAGTGAGGGAACTCGCGGCACTCCTCGAGCCCCACGGCATCCGGGTCATCTCCCTGCGGGAATGCCAAGGAGCGGTGTCGGTTGAGGAGACCGGGACGACCTTCGCGGCAAACGCTGACCTCAAGGCCAGCCAGCAGGCGTCCGCCCTCTCCCGTTGGGTGCTCGCCGAGGACAGCGGCCTGTGCGTCGACGCCCTTGGCGGTGCGCCGGGAATCCACTCCGCCCGCTTCTCCACTGGCGGTGACGACGCCAACAACAGCCTGCTCCTCGAGCGCCTCAAAGCATTGCCTGCCAGCGCTCGCGGAGCCCACTACGCCTGCCATGCGGCACTGGCCGATCCGCGCGGCGCCATCGTCGCTCGCTCCCAGGGCAGCTGTCACGGGAGCATTGCCACGGTGCCCGGCGGTAACGGAGGCTTCGGGTACGACCCGCTGTTCATCGTGCCGGAATACCATCGCAGCTTCGGAGAACTTGCCCCCGAAGTGAAGGGGGTGATCAGCCACCGGGCCCGGGCGATGCGTGCCATCCTTCCGGCGATCCTCCGTCACCTCGCCCACTGACGGCCCGCTGATCCGGCCCTCTCCTCGGAGCGGGCACGCGATCGGAGACATGTGGCCGGGAAAGGCGATGGCGAATGACCTCGAGCACGTCGCCGGTGCCATCCATCCTCCCTGCGACGGCGGCCAGAGCCGGCCGAAATCGGTCGAGCCCGGCGACAAACGCCTTGATCCGTTCTGCCGTCGTCTCCTCAAGAAGGCAGAAATCGCCACAGTTCATCGTGGCGAGGAAGTGCGCATTCATGAGTTGCTCGGCGTGGGCGCTCTCGGGGAGCACGAGCATCGGCTTGCCAAGTTGGAGGGCCTCACCGATCAACTGATTGCCGGCGGCGGCGACCAGCGCCCGGCATCCGATGAGGTCTTCGACAAATCGGCTGCCGTCGATCGCATGGAACGACAACGCTCCGAACGGCTCCCGTTCGCCCAGCCCGTAGACCCGCACCGGCAGTCCACAATCGGCCAGGCTCGCCAGCGTGGCAAATGGCGTATGGCGACGCAGGTAGCTGACGAGGTACCCGCGATCGTCCGGCGCCGCGCCGAGCAGATCCCGGCGCAGCAGCGGGCCAACCTGGACGACATGCTCCCACCCGCGGCGGAGGGGCGGACGGAAGAACGCCGAGACGACGGTGTCGGAGGCACCGACGGTGCACACCCACACCGCATGCCCCATCAGCCACGCATGCCACTGGAGCGACCAGGGGAGCACGCCGAGATCGTACGCGAGAAGGAAATGCTGGTGATCGATACTCAGCAGCGGGATCCCCTGGCGAGCACAGGCCCTCGGCAGGGCAGGCTCGAAATCGGTGATCCCGAGATCGGCGCCAAAGGCCTCGAGTTCGGCCATCAAGCGATCGGTGAGCGGTCCGAGCGTCCGCGCCTGGTACTCGAGCCCCGCCGTGATCGATCGGACGACATCGAGGCGCCCCCCCGTGTACTGGAACACGAGGCCCGGGATCTCCCGCACCTCGACATTCCCGGCCCCGGGCGGATGACGAAGCCTCAGAAACGCCAACGCATCGGCGGAGGTGTAGACGAGGATTTCGTGCTCGTCGGCCAAGTGCTCGATGAGCGTGCAGATCCGCGTCGCGTGCCCGCGTCCCTCGCCGCACAAACTGATCGCGATCCGTGCCATGCCGTGGATCCTCCAACCACCCGTCCCCGTCGCGCTTCCTCCAGCCCCTCCGGAGCCGCACCCCCCGACGATTGTGCCGCCCAGCCTGTCCGGAGGCCAGTTGAACGCAAGGCGGTGCCGCAACCGGGCCCGCGCTTCTGAGACGGGACACGATCCGATACGATGGATCCCGGGGTCGGCCGGGACCCAGCCGCGCGATGCCCAGACACGATATGGTCCCATCATGAGGGGGAGATGAACACCCTGCGCACGCAGAACCTCCGACGGCTGCGGTCGGTGCCGATCCTTCTCCTCCTCCTTGGCGTGCTGACCGCGCTGGCCGGCCCGAACGCCTCGAGCCAGGACACCGAACCAACCGCCGCAGAAGAGACTGAACCGGCAGCTGAATCAGAGGCCGAGGCTGAGGTCATCGCCACCGTGGGGACCACCCGGCTGACCCGTGCCGACCTCGAGCAGGCGGTGCGGCGACGGAGCGGTGGACGTCCGGTCCCCGCCGATCAACAAGACCGTCTCCAGGCCCTCGCCGTGGGAGACCTGGTGGAACAGGCGCTCCTTCGGGCAGAGATCGAGCGCCGCCAGGTCGAGGTGACCGATGGCGAGATCAATGATCAGATCGCCCAACTCTCCACGGAACTCACCGCCCGGCAGTCGAGTCTCGATGCGTTCCTCGCCGGCGCCGGCCTCGACCACGAGGGCCTGCGTGAACAGGTGCGTTTCGATATCGCCGTGCCGAAAGTCATCCTCCCGATGATCACGGAGGATGTCATGCGGCAGGTCCTCGCGATGCACCGCTATGACTTCGACGGCACCCGCGTCCGCGCCAGCCACATCATCCTCCGCCCCGAGGCGAGTTCTGGCCCGAATGCCATCACCGCGGTGCTCGCCCGAGCCGAACGGATTCGCGCCGATATCCTCGCCGAAGAACTCACCTTCGCCGAAGCGGCCGAGCGGTATTCCGCCGGCCCGAGTCGGCATCGGGGGGGAGATCTCGGCTTCCTGCCGCGGCATGGCCTGCTCTCCGAGGAGTTCGCAGCCCAGGTGTTCAAGCTCACCAAGGGGGAGGTTTCGAAGCCGTTCGTGACCCCGTTGGGAGTTCATGTGGCCAAGGTCACCGACGTCGATCCTGGCACCGTCGCGCCGGAGACGTTCCGCAAGCCCCTCGAGCAACTCGCCTTCCAGAAGGTCCTCCAGGCGTTCGTCATCCATTGCCGTCAGCAAACCCCGATCGAACTCAAGCCCGGGATCGTGGCCGCCGATCCCCGCGCCCCCGGGCCCCGTCCGTAGCTGGCGGCAGGGGGGCAGCCCCATTGGTCTTTTTCCCAAGTTTTCCCCGAGGCCGGGCCTTGCCAGCCTGTCAGACCGCACGGAACCCCGCCCCATTCAGGATTGTCCCGATCGGGCGACCGGACTACCTTCCCCGCCTCCGACACCCCATCGGCAGGCCTGAGCTGAAGAGCGGCCTCTTCACTGGTCAGCCCACCCCGGGAACCTCCGTCGTTCGGACGCCGATCCCGTCATGAAGCTCCGTTCCGCCTTGCTGATCGCCTGCCTGATCGTGGTGCCTCTGCTGGCCATGTTCTCGCACAAAGTCCCGACCGCGACCCGGGCAGCGATCCGGGAACGCCTCTGGGATCCGGTGGTCAGGCCGCTGGCGTCGGCCCTCGGCCTAGGCACCACGTCCCCAACCAGCCCCGCCCCCCGGCAAGCCGGCGCCTCTCCGGTAGAGGAAGCCTTCCCCGGGCCACCGAGAGCGTTTGCCAGCAGCGGATTGGGCACGACCGATATCGAGCCAGCGGCGGCCGATCCCCTCCAGCCTCTCCAAGCAGCTCGGGCGACGGGCCTGCGCGAATCCGATTCCGCCATCGCAGGCAACACCCCGCCGCCGGCGATCCTCCTCGGCTCGGACGACTCGCTGCCGATCGGCGGGGCGACGGGCCGGGAATCGCTCGAGGCCCGCCTCCGGGCCCTCGGGGCCACAAGGATCGACTGGACACCCAGTCAGGGGGGCGACGGTCTCCATCGCTGCAGCTGCCGCATTCCCGCTGAGCCTTCGGGTCAGCTTCACCGCATCTTTCAGGCAGCCGCCACCGACCCAGTGGCCGCGCTCGACAACCTCGTTGGCCAGGTCACGGCTTGGTCGATGCGGAGCGGGGGCACCGCAGCGAGCCCGGCGATGCCCCTGCAGCGCTGATCGGGGGAGATCGCGCCATGCTGCTCCACCGTCGGTCTTCGAATCGACTCACCGACCTTTTCCAACGCCGCGCGGCATCCGGCCGGGGGCCTCGGCCCAGCCTCGTCCCCATCCGACGGCAGCGTCCACCGACAACTCCCACCAGGCCCCCCCTGGGGCTGGCGGAGGCCGAACCGGGGCCCCACGCCCGTTCGGAGGAGCTGGCCCGTCTCGAGGCGGCGTTGTTCATCGCCCGCGAGCCGCTCTCCACACGACGGCTGGCAAAAATCGCCCGGCTCTCCGACGGCACCCGTGCCCGGGCACTCCTCCGGGAACTGGCTGCCGTTCAGGACGCCAGCGGCAGCGCCATCCGGGTCGAGCCGATCGCTGGCGGCTTCCAACTCCTCACCCGCTCACCGTTCGGCCCGTGGGTCCGCAGACTCCTGACGACACCGGCGGAAAACCGGCTGTCGGCAGCGGCACTCGAGACGCTGGCGATCGTGGCCTACCGTCAGCCGGTGACCCGGGCGGAAATCGAAGCCATCCGCGGGGTCGGGTGCGAGGAGATGCTGCGGCAACTCATGGAAAGGGATCTGGTCGCGGTTGGAGGGCGGAGCGAGGAACTTGGTCGTCCCAACGTCTATCAGACCACGAAGCGATTTCTACGGGCCTTTGGGCTGTCCCGCATCGAGGATCTGCCCGACATCGGCCCGGTCACGACGCTCGACCCGACCGTCTCCCCCGGCCCCGGCGGTCAGGAGCCCCCCGGCCCACCGCCACCTGGCTCCCCCTCGTCCGAGCGCTTTTGAGCCATTTTTCGTTTCTCTAGCCCCGCTTGCACTCCATCGAACCTGCGGCGACACTTTCCCAGCCCAGCGGCCGTGCTTCGGAAGCCCACCCCTCCCCGGTTGACGAATTTTTTTTCAAAGGTTGGATGATTCCGCACGATCGGGTACAGAATTGTGCGAAGGAATCTGCCGATACTCGGACGACTGCCCGGCAACATGCCCGATTCAACGCTTCCCACGGCGGGAAGCCCATCCGGTAATCATCGACGATTCACACCAACGGATACGCAGCGATGATGGCATCAACACCGACAACTCAACGTGGATCGTTACCGTCTGACCGTTCACCGTCCGTCGCAGGGCCTGTGAACAGACTCGAGGGAGGTTTTTCAGTGACCAGCGTTGCGAGCCCCAGGGGATCCCGAAGCGTGTTGAACTCCGACGTGTTTTGCTGGGATGAACTTCCCGATTTGCTCGCCGCCGAGGAGCTCTTCGAGGTTGCCGGCAACCGCAACTCGACGTCGCCGATCGTCGGCAAGCAGGATGACGACGAGGAGGATGACGACCTCGAGGATGACGACGACGACGATGATGATGACGAGGAAGAAGACGATCTCGAGGACGACGAGTGGGAAGAGGTTGAGGACGAGGACGAAGAAGAGGACGACGAGGAAGAGGAAGAGGACGAGGAAGAAGACGACGAAGAGGATGATGAAGAAGAAGGGGACGATGACGAGGAGTGGGAAGACGACGACGAAGAGTGGGATGACGAGGACGAAGAGGACGAAGACGAAGACGAGGAAGAAGACGACGACGACTGACTTCCGTCACGCCTGATTCCGCCGTCAACCGTTCAACGATCGCGCGGTATTGCCGCCACAGCATTCAAGTGACCCTGGAGACGCTCTGCGTGTCTCCAGGGTCGCTTTTTCAATATTCTGGCGGGAGCGTGCACGGCTCAGGACTGCGGCCACGGGCTGTCGTCGGGCCGGCCTGAATCCGGAGAAGGCGCCGTCATTTCTTGGGCTTTCTACCCATCGGCCCCAACCTCATAGCCCCCGAGGCGGTTCGTCGCCAGCCGCGGGTGCCGCGGGCGCCTGATCCGTCGACGCCGGTGCCTCCCCGCTGACAACCTGAACCTCGAGGATTCGCCCGGCGCGGTCGATCTGCAGCATCAGAGCATCGCCCGCCGACGCCATCCGCTGGAGCATCGTTGCCTGAGTGGCGAACGTCTCCCCATCGATGGCGATGATCCGGTCACCGCAACGCAGGCCGGCACGCTCGAGGGGGGAATCAGTCACGACACGAACGACAACCGGCGCCGACGGATCGCCGGCATCGGAGCGGGTGCTCATGCCCCATCGCACACGCTGTTCCACCAGCGCCGCCGGGAGAACGCGTTCGAGCGTGTCACGGTGGGCATTCTTCTCCCGGCGACTGGCGTCACGGAAGCCGGCCAGCGTTCCCGGCCGGTCAGCCACGGCCGTCACCACCCCCATGGCCAGCCGCGCCACCGTCTCGACCCCCGCGGTGTTCACCAGCTGCACATCGTCACTGGGGCGGTGGTACTCGTCATGGAGCCCGGTGTGGAGCATGACGGTGGGCACGCGGGATTCGATGAACGGGAAGTGGTCGGAATCGTCGACGATGTCCCAGTCGAAGAGAAGTTCCAGCCCCGTCTCCCGATTGTTCTCGGTGAGGATCCTCCGCAGGCCGGTCATGGTTCTGCCGCCGTAGATCTCGACACGCTCGCCGCGTAGCCGGCCGATCATGTCGAGGTTGACCACGAACACCGGCCGCAGGTCACGGAGTGGCTGAGGACGGACACGGACGAAGTGCCACGAGCCGAGCAGTCCCTTCTCCTCCCCGTCCCAGAAGGCGAGGAGCACCGGCCGCCGCGGCTTGGCCGGCATCGCCTGGAGCACCTCGGCGATCTCGAGCACCCCGGCGACCCCCGAAGCATTGTCGTCGGCGCCGTTGTGGATCATTCCCGTCGGGCCGTAGCTGTTGGCGGCCGTGCCGTAGCCGACGTGGTCGTAATGGGCCCCCACGACGACCAACTCCCGTGCGCAGGCTGGGTCGCTGCCCGGCACAAGGGCGAGGATGTTCCGCATCGTCCCGAACCGCTGGTAGTAGGTTCCCTCGTCCCCGGCAGGCCGGAGGCCGGCGTTGCGGAGCGTCTCGACGATGTAAGCGCCGGCGGCCCGCCCTCCTCGGCTCCCCCCTTCCCGTCCTTCGAGGGCGTCATCGGCAAGAGCGGCCACATGACGGCCGGCCCCCGCGGCGTCGATCACCGACACCGCTTCCGCAGCATGGCTCCGTTCCCCTCCCAGCAGGCCGGCCGACAGAATGAACCACCCGGAGGCGATCGCCGGCAAAACCGTCCGCATGTCCATGATCCAGGCACTCCGAGTGACCGCCCCGGCCCCCTTCGACAACACCCCCCACACGGGAGGGGTTTCGGAGGAACGCCCCGCGACCCACAATGGTCCCTCCAGTGGACTTCGCTGTCTGAGCAACGGCAAGGTGAGTCCGGTGATCATCCGGGCATCCTGGCCGGGCTCTTTGCGGTCGCTTTTTGGGTTCATTGGGTGAGGAGAGGTGGCAGAGCGGTCGAATGCGCGTCTTTGCTAAAGACGTGTCCGGTCAAAAGCTGGACCGCGGGTTCGAATCCCGCCCTCTCCGTTGGATTGTGAACAGGCATGAACGACGTCGCTGACGGGGATTCGTCCGCCCGGGAACGCCGTCTCACGGCATGTAACCGTGATTGCCCCGATGCCTGCGGGATCGTGGCCACGATCGAGGATGGGCGGATCACGCGCCTTGCCGGCGACCCGGCCCATCCGGTGACGCAGGGCTTCCTCTGCCACCGCACCAGCCGGTTCCTCGAGCGTCAGTACGCTCCCGACCGGCTCACCTCCCCGCTCCGCCGCGACGGCGACTCGTTGGTACCGGTTTCCTGGGAAGAAGCCCTCGACGACATCGCCGGCCGACTGATGGCGATCCGGGCGGAATCGGGGCCGGCAGCGATCCTCGCCTACCGCTGCGGCGGATCGATGGGGATCCTCAAAGGCGTTGTCGACTATTTCTTCGAGCGCTTCGGGCCGGTCGCCGTCAAGTCGGGGGATGTCTGCACCGGCGCCGGCGATGCCGCCCAGATGACCGACTTCGGCGACGA
>Ga0114978_10001544_pt1 | contig 19304 bp, 20 predicted proteins | sample S_140212_EF_Meta_FD_87027 | JGI IMG/M metagenome (GOLD analysis project Ga0114978, IMG submission 87027) | Freshwater microbial communities from Lake Simoncouche, Canada to study carbon cycling - S_140212_EF_MetaG | ecosystem: Environmental > Aquatic > Freshwater > Lake | place: Lake...
AGTTTTGAAATTTTAGCAGAAGTTGTAATTCAAATTATTTGTATATTTATTGGATTATTACTTGTTCATCGTATGGTTACTTATATACCGACATATAGCGGTATGTTATATCCGGAATTTAATATTATTTTTATAATTTTAGCTGTTTTGATGATTACTATGAGTCTCCAGACAAAATTGGGGGATAAGATAAGTATTATAACGGATAGAATTGTTGAATTATGGGAAGGTAAAAAAGATAATAACCAAAAAACAGGTAAACCAGTAGTAAAGGTTTCACAACCTATATCTCAAGAAAAACAACAAACTTACAATGATGGAACCGCAATAAACCAATTACCCAGTAATAACACAAACTATTCACCAAATAACGACAACGCAGTTCAAATGCCAAACTATAACAATATGTATAAGCAAGAACAAACCCCGTTAATAGGTGCGTCTTCTCCTACTGATGAGAATTTTTCGAATGGTGACAATATTATGGCGGCAAGTGATGTGTTAGGCGGAGCATTTAGTAGTTTTGGTTCTTGGTAAACGGTTTAAATAAATAATTAATAATTTATATTATAATGGACGTAAATAAATTATTAAAGGCGTTAGATAACGAACAAAACGAATTAATATTTAATTATACGAGTAATAAATTAAATAGAATAAATTTAGAAATATTAAAAGAGTTGAATTTGAGCAGAGATACATTGAAGGAATATTTAATAAAATTAAAAACGTATATTTATGTGGATGAAATAAACGTTTTGAAATATGGAACTTATTTGAAATGGATATGTTTAAATAATCCGGATAGTTTGATATTATCAAGAGGTGCGGTATTCTGTAATATAAAAATAACAGATAATGGGGTTTATTTAATATGTAAAGGTTTTACGAATAAGCATTTCCAATTAAAAATGGACGAATACTTAATATTTCAAAAACTAACAAACCAAGAAACCGTTTTATTAAACGCGATGGATTATTTAGAAAATTAAAATATATTATCAAAATATATGAGTAGTTTGTTTCCCATTATTCCACAAGATCGAGTAACAACTCAAACCGTCGCATCCTTTAGAGTCGATGTAAATAACATCGTGTTGTTTTCTTCTGCTAGTTTAGGTATTGTTTTATTTGACGAAAATAATAATTGTTTATCTTCGTTTCCCATGACAATTAGTGGCGATGATTATAAGAATTGGGGAGGAAACGACGACTATATTGGAACTCTTATTGCCGGTAAATTAGGTTTTACACTAACACCAGAAGTAATTCCAGAAGTAGTCCCAGAAGTAATTCCAGAAGTAACGCCAGAAGTAATTCCAGAAGTAACGCCAGAAGTAACACCAGAAGTAGTCCCAGAAGTAACACCAGAAGTAACACCAGAAGTAACACCAGAAGTAACACCAGAAGTAACACCAGAAGTAACACCAGAAGTAACACCAGAAGTAACACCAGAAGTAGTCCCAGAAGTAACACCAGAAGTAACACCAGAAGTAACACCAGAAGTAGTCCCAGAAGTAACACCAGAAGTAACACCAGAAGTAACACCAGAAGTAGTCCCAGAAATCACACCAGAAGTAGTCCCATAAATAGTCCCAGATTTCCCAGCTTTATTTCAAGTAACAAACGAATCATGCTACTAAGTTATTCGTTGTATAATAATATTTCGTCTTCAAACATTTTATCTCCCTTTTCAAAAACATCACTTTTAAAATTAATATTACTGGTTGCTAATACTATTTTGGATGCGTAATAAATATCTTTACTTAGTAAATAAACGTTGTAGTTATAATCAGTTGCTCTTAGAAATCCAATATTATTAAAATAATTAACAAAATTAATGGCTCCTTGTTGTGTTACAACGTATGCCAGAGAACAAGGATTATATTTGGTATTCATTTTACAAATATAATTGTTGACACTTTGAAAAGTAATGTCTTCATCAGAATAATATGTATTATTTTGTAAATCCCAAGGGACAAATTTAGTATAGGCCGCATATTTATGTAAAGCAAAATTAACTATCTCGGCATCTTTTGGAATATTATCCATAATTCTGTCAAAATATAGTAAAAAATCGTCTTTTAGCATAACATCATCTTGAAATATTATAACATTTTTATAACTGTTTTTTATAATGTCACACAAAATGTAATAATGACTGAGTTGGTTACCCATAATACTTTTTTCAAAACTTCTATTTTTAAAATCGGCATCTCTAAACATCTCAATTTCGGCATTTGAAAACTGATATGTTAATGCGTCTAGCGCAACAAATCGTTCGATTTTATCAAACGGTAAATTATGTTTAAGACATTGATTTATGAAATGTTCGTTTCTATCTTTTCTTCTTTCTAAATTGATATAATAAATTCGGTCTATTTTGTCCATATTAAAATAATGTTGATATTTAACTTTTGGATAATTTACGCTTCAGTGTTATGTTTTGTTTTCCTTTACATTTAAATACTCCTCGAGTGAAACCTTTATTATTAATTATTGTTTTTGTACATATCCCGATAGACCTTGCTTCATTTTTTGGGGTAACTCTTTTTATACATTTACACAGTTTATTGGCAAGTATTTTTGTTGCTTTTTTGCGTAATAATTTATTGTTTTCCGGAATAGAAATATTATAATAATTTAAAATTTTAATATAATCTTTATTGGTTAGTTTCGTAGACATTATTAATTTAAATACAGATTAAAATTTTTTTATTGTTGTTTTTTATAATATAGGTTTATTTAAGGGATGATTGTAATTTTTGACTTAGACGAAACTCTAGGGTATTTTTTACAATTTAGTATTTTTTACGATTGTCTGAATAATTATTTATTAATGAATAAAAATTATTCATTAAACCAAAATGATTTTGTAGTATTATTGGATTTATTCCCAGAATTTATAAGACCTAATATACTTACTATTTTGAATTACTTAAAATATCAGAAACAAAAGAAAATATGTAATAAAGTAATGATTTATACGAATAATCAAAGACCCGAGAATTGGGTAACCAATATAGTGTTTTATTTTGAATATAAATTAAAAGTAAAACTATTTGATAAGATAATTTATGCGTTTAAAATCAATGGTGTACAAATCGAATCTGGGAGAACTACTCACGAAAAAACAATAACTGATTTTATAACGTGTAGTAATATGGACGAGAACACTTTGATTTTTTTTATAGATGATACTTATCACAAAAAAATGAAAAATAAGAATGTGTATTATTTAAATATAAAACCATATATTTATAATTTGAAAAGTGACGATATTATAAAGCGCTTTAATAATAGTGATTTTTATATAGGGTTCGGTATAAACGAAGATATTAACGAAAAATTAATTACAAATATGGGTAAATACAAACTCGATTTAAAGAATAAAAACGATTATGATATTGATAAAATAATATCTAAACAAATTATTTATCATTTACAAACTTTTTTTGAAAAAAAAATAATTTAATTTTTGAAAAATCGATTAATAATTTATAAATTGCGGTGGTAGATAATAAAAATAACCCTGAACTGAACGCAACTCTACGGTCATGATTTGTAAATTCCGTTTTTACGAAAGGATTAAATCTAATTACTAAGTATAAACATATGTATATTTTGGCGTAATAATCTAAAATAAACAAATATTTTGCTGCGTTTGTCGACAATTTAAATATAGATAAACTTACTAACAAATATGATAAAAAAATAAATATTAAAAACGAATATTCCTGTAATGAAGTAAACGTGAATTTCATATATAATAATATATATATTTTATTATTTATTATAGGTAGTTAACGTTCTTGCGCTAGGATCATCTGTATTTGTATATTTCGGCATCCAATAATAAGGTATTATATTTAACGAGTTCGGGTAATGTTCTGAAAATAGAGATTTATAGTATTGTTTTTCGGCATCAATAGGTTTAATATTTGGTTCGTATTTTGGAACAATAAAATCCTGTAATATTTGATACAAAGACCGTGAATTATCGCTTACCCCATCGCTAAATGCTTCTTTTCTTCTCCATAAGATTTCATCCGGTAATATTTGTTTTCCATCGCTATTTTTTAAATTATCGATTGAAAACGCATTTCTTAATAAGAATTTTTCAACTTGTGAATTGTGTGCGTGACATCTGATTGATGGAGGTATCGACAAATAAAAATTTACAAAACTTCTATCTAAAAATGGAGTTCTTGGTTCAAGTCCGTTTGAAGAAATACATTTATCCGACCTTAAAACATCAAAATTATAAATATCTGCCAATAATCTGCGCGTTTCTTTATCAAATTCGATAGCATCGGCACAATAATTCATATATAAATATCCGCCACACAATTCATCGGAACCATCGCCATTAAATATTACTTTTGCGTTACTGTTTTTAGAAATATATTTACCTAATAAGTAATTTCCAATACTTGCTCTCACAGTTGTTGTGTCGTAACTTTCAATCGTATAAATTAATTCTGGAATAATATCAAACATTTCCTGTTCGGTAACGATTATTTCAGTATGTTTGGTTCCTATATATTTAGAGACAATTCTGGCGTTTCGTAAATCTTCGGAACCATATAAACCAATACTGTATGTTTCTAATGGTTCATTCGTATTTTTTTTGTGGATTTCATTAATTAATGCCGTTATTAAACTACTATCTAATCCTCCGGAAAGTAGACACGCAATCGGTCTTTCAGTTGTTAAATATCTTTTTTCAACCGATTGAATAAGGTATGTTTGTATTCCGCGACTAATCCAACTCATTTCCATACTATTTAAAGAAAACCCTGGTTCGTGGTAACTTTCATTATCTATATTCGTCCAATATGCCAACGCAGAACTATTTAGATTAAGAGAACTATATGTACCTGGTTTAAATTGTGAAATTGTAAGTTCATCTGGATTTTGGTTACAGAAATCAGATAACATTTTTAATTCAGACGCAAATCCTATAACTCGATCGGGATATTTAGTGTTCTTTAAAAAGTATAGGGGTCGGATTCCGTAAGGGTCTCGTGCGATATATATGTTGGATTCCAAATGTGTATGATTGTTGTCACAAAGAGCAAACGCAAAAACACCGTCTAACATTTTTAAGGTTTGTTTAATACCATATCTTTTATAAAGATGAATAATAACCTCACAATCTGAATTTGTTTTTGGAGTAAGATCCATTAATTTATATAATTCTCTGTAATTGTATATTTCGCCATTACAAATTAAATGAATGTTATCAATCGTAATTGGTTGATTCGAAATGTCATCAAGTCCGTTAATTGCTAACCGATGAAATCCGAAAATAGCATTCATCGAAATATGTTGTAAATCTGAAAATTCGGGTCCCCTGTTTTTCCCTTTCATAAACTGACACTTAATAATTTTATCATAATTTACTTCACTATAATTAAGAAGAGCAAAAATCCCGCACATTAGTTATTAAACATAAATGTTTGATTTTAATATTGTTGATGCCCAATATATATAATATATTTTATATATATATATGACTTCAGCATCACACCGAAATAACGAAATAAATTCACGAATTTATGATAGAAACCTGCCATCCCAATTAATTCAACCTTATATTAGTGTTCGACCAGTAATGACAAAATATTCTATTTTACCGATTGTTGACCCTAGAAAACAACATTCCATCAAAATGGAAATAATGCCAACTTATAATTTAGAAAAAGTGTTTAATCCAGGAAATACCACTTCTCCTTGGTCTGGTTATTCATCTAATGTTAATGTAGAATCCGATTTAAAAGGACAAATATTTGCGCTTCAAAAATGTGACCAATCTGTTTATGTTCCAAATAGTAAAAGCGATTTATACAATTATTCCTTTAAACCGTCGAATGTGTCAACAAGATATAATCCCCACAGTTTATTATTTAAGGAGGAAACATATAATGAATTTAATCCTATCCCAGAAAACACCCACATATCTTTGTTTAATACCGCGACAAGAAACCAGATTCAAGATGACTTATAATGTTATGTAATATAATAGTATGAAAAATGAATTTAGTATTCCGTCCTGTTATTTACACCAGATGAACGCATTTTAATTCTGGTTTCATTATTTTTACTATTTATAAATTATTCAAAGATAAAAAAAATATAACCGTATCAATGAGTTGTATTATCGTTATTGCTTTCTTTAGCAGTGGGTGTTCACTGGTTGTCTCATTTAGGTGCCGAATATATTTACGATTATAATCCAATACGGAATATGTTATTGGTTTAATATATAATTGTATATTATGTCCAACACACTTATAAACCAAATGACTCTTGATTATTTTAAAATTAAAGAACAATCTAAATCCCGTTTATCGAAAGCAAGTAAAAAGGATATACATTTTTATAGAAAAAGAGTAATACAATTAACGAAGGATTTGTTATCACCCGATGAAAATTTACAAGAGTTATTTCCGGATATAAAATATGCGTTTGATATTTATGTAAAGAATTGTGTAGAATATTTCAAAACTTTAGATAAATCAGACATATTACAAGAAGATTACAAAAATATAGAGACTGAAATTAATATTGTGGCTGAAGATACGCCAGATATACAGGACGCGCCAGATGATACGACGAAACAAATAAATAGATTAATCATGAAAAAAACTAAGGATGAAAGATGTACGCTAGACAAATTTGTAAAAAGGACTATTATAAAACTAGATGAACCGTTCATACCAGTTCAAAAAGAAATAAATCTAAAGGACCCCGTTTTAAGAATTAAAGGTATTCGTAAAAAGAAAAATATAGATAATAATTATGATGAACCAGACTCGAAAAAAGAGGACCATCAGTCGACGAATGAAATATAAAGGCGGAACTTTAAAAAAGATGGTTAAACTAAGATGTAGTCCAAAAACTAATGTCAACAAGATAAACGATTTTAGTTGTTATACAGACACTTCTTTATTTGAATTGCGAGATTTGTGGAATAAAAGACACCCAGATAAATTAATCAGTAGTAATGAACCCAAGGTAATTTGGGAAATATTAAGTGAATATATGAAAAACGTGTGTAATAAAGAATCGTGTTGGTTAAAACAGAACTTTGTGGCAACAAATAAGATTAATGATTTTATAGACGAGTTTGCTCCTGTATCTCCATCGGAATGGAAAAAAAACCCTAACGAATGGTTATCTAGCGTTGACATAATAAGCGTAATGAAACAATACGAGAAGGCGTATAAATGCTTTGAATTTTTTGGTCCATCTCCAATTGATTTTGATACTAAAACATCCAAAACCAAATGTGTTTGGGATGAGATTTGTAATATAAATTTGGAAGACCAAATAAAAAGAGGTAAAACAAAGTTAGGGTTTATTTTTAATACAGACCCGCATAACAAATCAGGACAACATTGGATATCTTTATTTGTAAATATTAAAAAAGGAACAATATTTTTCTTTGACAGTGCCGGTAATAAAATCCCAAAACAAATAAAAAAGTTGGTTGACAAAATAATACGACAAGGACGACAACTTAATAAATCCGTGGTATTTGACCAAAATTATCCGGTTGAACACCAATATGGTAATACAGAATGTGGGGTTTATTCTATTTATTTTATAGTTCATATGTTAGAAGATAAAGTTTCCGCTTATTATTTGAAAACCCATATTTTAAAGGATGAATATATGCAGAAATTCCGAAAGTTATATTTTAACGAAAATTTGTAATGTGTTAAAAAGTATATAAAATAATGTTTGTGATAAATAATATAAAATGAATAAATCTGATTTTATATTAAATGATAATATTGAACTACTTTGGGAATTAATTGTCGACACAGATATTGTAAAAATGAATTTTAATTATATTGAAAAAATCAAAGAGACATTTAATTCAATTCTTCCTATTTTTTATGATAGAGAAAAAAACAATTCGGTGGATTTAATGACACTTAATAAGATGTTTATTTCAGTTATTATTAATAAAATAAAAGGCGAATTTTTTAAAGAAAAGGGAATAGTTACAAGTAAGGATATAAAAAACGAAAGAATAAATAAGTTTGATACCGAACTAATGAAACAAAAAAACGATTTTGATAGTCATAACACAATCAAAGTTCCTCCAGCACCAAAATTTAACGATAAATTGGACGACCCGCTTGAAGATATGGAATTAATTATTAAACAAACAATTGCTCAACGTAATTTTGACGTTGAGCAATTTAATAAAGATATTTCACCCAATTTAAATTCTGATTTTTTAAAGTCGACAGAAACGTCTATAAAAAAAGAGAAAGATACCTTAAATAAAACTAATGAATTGAAATATATTAAAATAGATAATAAGGACTTGGATAATACAATTATAAATAATAATTTGATTGTGTTACCTCCGTTAAAAAAACAAACACCTCCTGATTTTAATAAACGCATTTCTTGGGGTTCAACAACGGTCACCAATTATATGCATGACGAACAATTTGAGGATATTACTCCAAATCCGAATAATAACATTTTATTAAAACTGAAACAGATAAAAACGCCCGAAATAGTTGATAAAGCAGAAAGTATAACTCTTGAACACCTAAATAATAAAATATATATATTAACAAATATGGTTCAATTCCTTACAGATAAATTATGCGGGCCCTAATTTACGAGTTGTTTAAATACTTGTGTTCCGTCTTCGTTAAATTCATAGGTTCCTATTTGTATTGGATTTAATCCCTTATTTTCTAACGCCTCTTTATAACTAGCTAAATCATAAATATACCATACATATTTATTTATTATACGGTAAACATATTCAACACCATTAATTTTTATGGATTTACCAACCCATTCAAACTCTCTTTTATTTGTTCTTAATGTATTATCACTTTGTTGTTTCGAATAATCAGGAACATACGAAAATTTAGAACTGCCCGGATCCGCAAAATTCATACAAGTGATTTTTTCTTTTCCGTGTGGATAAATCGAACAATCAAAAGATGTTTCTTTAATTATTTTAGTTAATTGATTACTTAATTTCTCTTTTATTGTGGAGGTTTCAAACAATAATTGGTCACTTGTTACTGGAACTGTCGGTAACCCTTTGCTTAAGTCTTTTCGTTTAAGTTCAATCGCATCATCACTTTTTAATTGTTTTTCTGAAAAAACCATTAAATAAACAAATACAACAACTGTTTGTAATTCTTTTGGTAAATCAGTATGACTACATATACGACGTGCGCGGCCAATAACTTGTTCGGTTCTTACTGGATGCCAATATGGTTCCATAATATGAACGTAACGTGTATTTCGTAAATTAATACCTTCCGAACCGGACGATGTTATCATTAAAACCTTAATGATTTCACCATAATTGTTATTTTTAGAAAGTTCTTTTAATTTGTTTGAGATATTGGTTGGAATATCATCCCAAGAACTATTATAAATATTTCGGATAATTTCCTTTTCTTCTGGTGTTTCTGTTCCAGTATATAACGCATATTTTGGTTTAGTTAATTCATCGGCGTTAAAATCTAAATCCCAAGTATCTACCCCGGTTTTTTTTATTTTAAATCTGGCAAACCCATTAGCTTCCAATACTAAACTAAATAACCCGACACCTTCAAGGGTTCTAAATTGACTATATATTAAATGTAAACCAGTATAATTTGGGTCTTGAATATTTTCCAATACATGTAAAAATTTCGGACTATAGGTTTTAAGTCCTTCAGGAGATAAAAAAGTGGGTGCGTTATCCTTAATATATTGTATTTTTTGTGCTATTCTATCTTGGTAAGTGACATCAGATGAATTATTAATAAGCTCATCACCTTCAACTTCACCTTCATATAAATTGTTAACATCAATATTATTTTCTATTTTTTTAGTTTCCTTTAAAACGTCAACCATATTTGAAACCTCTTCGTTGCCTTTTACGTCGTTGTGTCTTCTCGGAAGAGGCCGGTCAGGCATAACGAAATTACAATATAATCGTGAAAAAATACGGTATGTTGATGCGGCCTCTTCATAAATGTCTCCTTTACCTTTTTTGGGTTTTTCGGTTTTTCGTTCTTCAACTCTTGCCTTTTCATAAATTTTAAATTGAAAATCGCTCATTTCAATATTAACAACAAAATAATCTAATGATAGTGTTTTTGTAAATGTTGGTAATAAATCTTCTTGTGCGCTACGAAAATATGAAGATAATCCAAGAATTCGTCTTTTAAGTCCATCAACGTTTTTTAATTCTTTTGTAACATCATCGATATATTCGCCAGAAAACAAATCTAATTTATCAGGTAATGCTTTAAAATTGTGAATTTTAATTCCTTGAGGTAGAATTTCAATATCATTTTGTCTCAAAATACTAATGATTTTTCGCTCGAAATCTGTCTCACTTATAAAGTCTTTATTTAAAACTAAATCTCCTTCTTCGTTTTTTACCTCGTCGGTAACTCCATGATATCCATATTTATTAATTACATTTTTAAACCCAAATGGATTTCTTGTTATTGTTAATATTTTGCTTGACGATGAGTAATCAATATAATCTAATGTTTTTTCTTTAACAAAAATATCTTCAAAAAAGAATTTATCCACTTTTTTAGATGTGTTTACCTGTAATGGAAACTCCCATGTTTTTATATATCCTCTCAAAATATTAAACAAAATACCAAATTCGTTCGGATAATTTATAACGGGAGTTCCTGTTAGTAAAACGATACGTGTGTCAACAGCACTCATTAAATATTCATATAATTTAATCGATAAAAATTTAGATTGGTGTTCTTTCTCTCCTCTATTGGAAATAGGTATATCCTTTTCTTTCTCAAGTTTGTTGACAATTCTACTAATTAAATTGTGGGCTTCATCAATAATAACAACGGCTCCATCAAATAAATTTTTTGTATAATTATCTGTTAAAGCGCTTAATGCTGTGTTTCGTAACCCATTATAATTTATAAACGTATATTTACTTTCAATCATTTTATCCAATTGTTCATCTAATGATTGTTTTGATTCTCCTGATAACTTTGCGTAATTTGCCGGTTCTCTCACATTCACAAACCAAGCACCATTTTTTTTGCGAATATATTCAAGTGGAAGGTTTAATACATTTGATAAAACAGGTAATAACTCAGGATTTGTAGTTATATCTAGCCATTTCCAATATTGATTTCTACGAAATAATAAATCTCCGCATTTTTTCAATTCAACCATATAATTCTTTCTTAATGATGCGGGTGTCATAATAATAATTTTTTTATTATCTTTCATACCTTCAGCTATTGCTATTGACGTACAGGTTTTGCCGGAACCAAGTCCGTGGTAAAGCAATAATCCGCGATAAGGAGTAAATAAATTTAAATAATCTCTCGTTATTTTTTGATGCAGTAATAGAGAAACATTTCCGGATGATTTTCCAATATTGTCACAAGTAATATTTTCTGTTTCAGATAATTCCTTTTTATAAGGTTGGAAAATAGAATTAATATTATTAATGTATTTTTCTCGGTTATTCATATAATAATTCGAAACCTTTACAATTATATTTGGCTGTTTTTCGGGTAAAAATCTTGTGATTGGTCTATTATCAATCTGAACGTTTATTTCAGGACCTATAATTGCGACTCCTTTTTCAACCGGGTTTGTTACTCGAACCGGTTTCTCTTTTTTATCTTCAACAATATCCTCGTCGTCTTCTAATATTAGTTTTTTAGATGGGTTTTGTTTTATAGGATTGACTGGTTTAATAGGTTTTATTGGCTCGTTAAGTTTTTGAATTTCTTTAATATTAGGATTCGCTCGAACTTTTAATAACTTTTGTGACTCCAACTTCTGTTTAAATAAATCAATATTAAATCCTTTTTCACGGGCATCAATCATGACAATAGCGGGTTTAATTGTGTCGTCGGGTTGGTTTATTATTGAAGGGGTTTCAGGAATAATTATATCGACCAAAGTATGTTTTTTAATATTTGGTTTAATTTTTAATGTCTCTAAATAATTAATCATACCTTATATAAAACACATATATAAAACTTTTAACACCTTTTAACATTTAATTCGGTTAATTATCATTATGTATAAATAATGATAATTAATAATACTATTGTCTTGACATCCATTAAAAATCCTAAAGATATTATTCAATATAATCTTCTAAATTTTCGGTAATAAATGTAATTGCTTCATTACACGCGATTTGCTCTGCTTTTCTTTTTATTTTGTGTTGTCCTTCACCCATAAATAAAAATATTTTTCCGTTTGCGTTAACATACTCGTGGATATGTTTAAATGTTTTGATTTGATTAATGTTTATTGCTTCCATGTAATTTAAATTATAAACTGGTTGTCCCAAACATAAATAAACCCCCATTTTATAACCAATATCCGGGTCGTGGTTTATTTCAAGATAATGGGGTGTAACTTTAAACTCTTTTTGGATTTTAACCTGTAAAATATTCTTATAATTATCATCATTTTGAATTAATGCTATCCAATCAATATGTGTTTCAAATATATTTTCTACGAATTTTTGGGCAATTTGAAACCCCGGTCCAGTAACAAATACATTTGTAAACCAAGCATCTTCATCCTTAATATTTATTTTGTTAAAATCCAAAAATAGAGCACCTAAAAAGGATTCGAATAAACATCCTAATTTTTTTAAGTTAGTCCTGATTTTTTTTTCTTCAGCGTGTTTCGATAAAACTAACCATTTATTTAAATGCATTTCCATTGCGATTTTACCGATAGCTTCGTTTTTAACAATTGCGATTTTCTTCTCTGTCATAAACCCTTCATTTTCTTTAGGAAACCTTCTATAAAGGTAATATTTGGTAATTAATTCTAAAACGCCGTCTCCCAAAAATTCGAGTCGTTCATTAGATTTAGTGCTTAATTTCATACAATCGGGTGGTTTCTCAACGATAGTTATATTTTGTTGTATATTTTCAAAACTTGAACGCTTAGTGTAAGACCTATGAATAAACGCGCGTTTATATAATGCGAGGTTGTTAACAATTGGAGGAACTCCGTATTTAGTAAGAATAGATTGAACTTCGCTCAATGTAATCTCGACATTTAAATTGTTATATGGATTAAAAATAAGTCCATCATCACATTTAATAATATCATCTTCATAATTTAAATTAATCATTAAGTATTTACAGTTTTAGTCTTTATATTATTTAAATTGTTAGATTTAGAATGATATTTTAATTTTTCAAAAATATAATATTTTAATATTATATAATATGGTTTATATGTCTGGTAGTAAAAACGCGAGATATTCCGCATCAATTTGTAACAGAACTAACGTTTGTGGAGGACCCAAAAAAGCAGGTATTGCTTCTAGAATCGGTCTTTTTATGCAATCTAATCCAAATTTGATTGGAGCTCCTCAATCATTGCCTAAAACTTGTGTTGTTAGCAAAACAATTCAAACACAAAAATATGGTTATCGCGCGGTTCATGGAGGTAATATGGGTTAAATATATATTAACCCACATGTAAATATTAATATCACGCAATAATATCACACAAATTTAATTTAGGTGATATTAATATTTTAATATGATTGTTGTTCTGCCAAAAACATATTACTAAACCCTCCAATTTTTAAAACAGAATATCCCAATCCTTTTAGAAAATCTGTTAGGTCAGTATTTATATTATTCATTTCAAATAATATCTTTGGATAATTCGATTTTTTAAGGGTATTTTGAGAAAATAATAATGCGTTTAATTCGTTGTCCTCAATATCTATCTTAATAAACCCGATATTATCAATGTTAAAACTATCTAGGGTTCTAATATTTATTTCTTCTGTTTGTAAAATATTGGATGTGTTGACAATTGACGACCCTCCGCCATCTAAACTACATATATTTAATATTTGTTTTCCAACTTGGTTTTCAGACCCTAAACCGATATTAATACATTCAATGTTTTTAATATTAGATAACGCAACGCTTCCACATAGTGAATAGAACGACATTTTCTGTGGTTCGAATGCGTATACGGTTTTACAATGGTCTGATAAACTAATCGAGTATGTTCCTGAATGTGCCCCTATATCTAAGAAATTTTTATCTTTTACACATAGTTGCTTACACCATTCAATCAAGTTTTTTTCAAATAGACCATGGTCTATATAATAAGTTATGTTATTTTTTGGTAATATGTACACTTTTTTATTGGTTAAAGCTATAACTTGATTTGTTTTGTCACATCCTGTATCTGAAGTAATTTCTTTGGTTAATATAAAATAATCGCACATTATATTTGTATTCCCTATATCTTTAAATACTTATTTATTACCAAGATAATAAATGTAAACAATATTATTACGAATTTAACCCTTATTACTAATAAACTAATCTAGAGACACGCTCAGGTAGGTTAATATATATTATCATTAAATAATTTAATAACATTTTATTAAATTATTATTATTACCTGGAATGTTTATTAAAGTCGATTATAGAGAACACGAATTATTAACAAAGATTAATTTATTAATTTCTTCAAATCCCAGTTTTAAAGAAATTCAAGTAAAAACCGAAAATTTGGATTTAGGTGATATTATTATTTCAAATAATGACGAGGATTTATTAATCATCGAGAGAAAAAGTATAAGTGATTTAATCAGTAGTATAAAAGATGGTAGATACGAAGAACAATCATACAGATTATATGGATTAACGCATCATAAACATAACATCATATATTTAATAGAAGGAGATATAAACAAAATCAATAAGTTTCAAGATAATAATGTCGACAAGTTAATGGTTTATTCCGCAATTTTGTCTTTAAATTATTACAAGGGGTTTTCAGTATTAAGAACATTATCTATTGAAGAAACCGCGCTTTTTATTTGTAATAGCACCAATAAAATGACTAAAGAAGACATTAAGGGAACTAAAACACCCTATTATTCCAACGTTTCTGAAATAAAAGAGGTTGATGAGACTGCTCCTAAAAATTATATTAATGTTATAAAAAAAACTAAAAAAGATAATATTACAATCAATAATATTGATGAAATTATGTTGTCGCAAATTCCTGGAGTTAGTTCAGCAATCGCAATAGTTATTATGAATAAGTTCGAGACATTACAAAATTTATTAAATAAATTAAATGAAGACTCGACGTGTTTACAAAGCTTGACTTATACCAATTCCAAAAACCAAATACGCAAATTAAATAAAACTTCTACTGAAAATATAGTAAAGTTTTTGTTAAAAAAATGAATAATATTTTAATACAATATAATATAAAATGAAAGGAACACATTTTCAAATTTTTTTAGGGATGTTATTCATACTATTTATAATTTATATTCTGTTAAAATTTACTACAACCGTAGAAGGATTAGAAACATTGACACCAACAACGTCTGGACCAGGTGGAGTTGCTGGAAATGCGGATTCATACGCATCCACAATAAAATCAAATACTATTAAACTACAAGATACTTTTTTAATTAGTAAATATCGTAAAAGTTATGAAACCGTCATATTAAATTTAGACGATTTAATTAATAATCTAATGTTACAAACAACCTTAAATATTGATAATAATGGTAAAATCGAAAAAGTCTTGGAAAGTTTTAAAACCTTAAATACTTTATCCGAATCAAAAAAGGCATTAAATCAAGTTATGAAATTTGTGGATAGTCAAAAATAATTAAGGTGTATATATATTCACTTCGTTATCCGCATAAACTCCCTGGTCAACTAAAGATTGGGTAAACTCGGCACCACCCCAATTGTCATCCATCGGGTCCGGGCTATAAAGCATATTTTCGTTTTGTTGGTGAATTGTATCTAATGGAGTGCTGGTTCCAACATAATATGAGGATGCGTCATATGCTGGATAAGAGTTCTTATTATATGGTTGGTCGCTTTGGGTTGCGTCGACAAGTAGAGTAGGATTTGGATTTTTTGGAATGACGTTCGGAGAAATGACCGGAGGTAATCCGCCTTGTGGTTCGGTAACACTAGGTCTAACCTTATAAACTTCATTACCTTGTGCGTCATATGTTTTTTGTAAATATAATACCGGACATCTTATGCCTTGACTTCTCTGCCAATTCAAAAACTCAACATAATCTTCTAAATTATTAAATTTTACAGGATTTACACCTGGAATCTTTGCTAATTTAGAATTATATAAATAAAAATTTTTATCGTGCTGTATCAGCATATTCGGACACCTAGACTCATCGTTATTAGTTAGTCCTTCCATAAATTTAGAATTATCACTTTTTAGATAAAAAACGAGTCCTAATATAAATATAGTTATAACACAATAAATAAGTAATGACATATATATTTAATAAGGATAAAATTAAGTTATATTTTTATTTCTAATGTTAGTTTATAAATGAAAATTTTACACATTGACCCTACAACGCAAAACATTAACGACTTTAATAATGATATTAGTAAAAATAATAACCCCGCGTTTGTTCTTTATTATATGGTTGGGTGTGGTCCATGCGAAATGACACGTCCCGAATGGAAAAAGATTGAGGATATCTTAGGTAAGGACATTAAAGAATCCGATATTATTATAGCAGATATAAACCAAGACGTTTTACAAAATTCAGATTTAAAACCAAAGTATTTAACAGAACAAAATATATCTATTAACGGGTTTCCTACAATTCATTATATTTCAGAAAATGGGAAATTAGTAGAGGAGTATGAAGGTCCAAGAAATTCCGACGCATTTAAAAAATGGATTGAATCTAAACAAAAAATGTCTGGAGGAGGAAGACGACGTAAACGAACCAACTCAAAACGAATTAAAAGAAGAACGCGAAGTAAATCAACACGAACCAAGTTTCGCAAAACCAAATCAAAACGAAACAAAAGAAGAATGCTAAGTAAGAAAAAATAAATGTCAACAACAAATAAATAAAATGTTATATTATATGAATGTTCACATATTATCATTATTAATAGGGTTAATTAGTGGATGTGTTTCTGGTATAACTGGGGTTGGAAGCACCACTTTATTATTTACTTTAGTATATTATTTTAATTTAATTGGAAACTATACAACCATTAAAGGAACTATGTTGTATACCTTATTATTTCCGGTATCGTTATTTAGTGTGTATAATTATTACAAAAATGGAAATATAGATATGAAAATTGGAAATCTTTTAGTTATTTCTATGTTAATTGGTGGATATTTGGGGTCTAAATTAATATTATTAGAAAAAGAACGCGGTGATATTATTTCTAAACGAATAGGTGGAATTATAACAATTATATGTGGTATAATTATACTTATGAAATAATGACGACAATATAACAAATAAAATTGAATTAAATATAAAATTGTATCTTACTTCAACTATAAAAAATGGATAAAGTGTTTAAACTCGTTGATTTTAACGTTTATAACGGAAAGTGTAATGAAGATACCGCAAGTGAAAATGATGAATCTCGTCCGTCTTATACAGACGACAATATTTTCTTAATTCAAATTTTTGGATTAAATACTAAAGGTGAAACGTGTTCTATTATTGTAAATAATTACAAACCGTTTTTCTATGTAATGGTAAATGATACCTGGAATACCTCAACTAAATTGTTGTTTTTGGCAGAAATAAAACGTAAAATGGGTAAATTTTATGAAAATTCGATTACTGAATGTATTATCGTAAAACGAAAAAAACTATACGGGTTTGATGGAGGAAAACAACATAAGTTTATAAAACTGGAATTCACAAATATGAACGCATTTAATAAAGCAAAAAATTTATGGTATGGAGAGTATACTGATTCTGGTAGAAGTTTGTTAAAGCATGGGTATCCGTTTATGGATACAAATACACTATTGTATGAAGCAAACATTCCTCCATTATTAAGATTCTTTCATATTCGAGATATAAGTCCATCTGGATGGGTTGCCTTGCCAAATAACAAATCAATACTAATAACCAAAGAGTGTTTCAAAACAACAACCTGTAATTTCGAAATAATTATTAATTATAAAGATATTATTCCTTTAAATGAGAAGGAAGATAGAGTTCCTTATAAAATATGTAGTTTTGATATTGAGGCAAGTAGTAGTCACGGAGATTTTCCTATTCCTATAAAAACGTATAAAAAACTAGTTACCAATATTATTGAATATTTTGAAAATTTAAATATGCATATAACTCCTGAATTATGTAAAAATATCCTCAGACAAATTATATTAACCGCATTTAATTATGAAAAAATGGAAAATATTGACCTGGTATATCCCATAAAAATGATAACTAAACCCGAATTAATGATTGCTATTGAGAAGTGGTTATCAACACCAATAAAAAACTATAAAAACACATCCGAATTTCGTAATATGTCAACCATTGAAAAGATGTTTGAGATAATGGGGAAAAATATGGATGATAACGACGAAGATGAACATAACAGTAAATATATAAAAATGTCGAATGGACCAACAACCACAATAGTTGATATGTTGTGTGACACCAAATTCGATAGAGATATTAAAATAAATGAAATAAACTTTTCGTTAATTTCCAATTTTCCAAAATTAGAAGGAGATAAGGTGACGTTTATAGGTTCGACGTTTTTAAATTATGGAAACTCAGAACCACATTTAAATCATTGTATCGTATTAGGTTCTTGTTCTCAAATACCTAATAGCGTGATTGAAACATATAATACAGAAAAAGAAGTATTGCTTGCTTGGAAAGACTTAATTCAACGAGAAAATCCAGATATTATTATTGGATATAATATATTTGGTTTTGATTATGAATTTATGTTTAGACGTTCTGAAGAGAATAATTGCTCTGAGGAATTCCTACAATTATCTAGAAATATTAATGAGGTCTGCGCTACAAAAGATAACGATACAAACAAGTATAAGATTGAAGAAAGCAGTATTCAAATCGCGAGTGGTCAACACGAATTAAAATTCATAAAAATGAATGGGAGATTACAGGTTGATTTATATAACTTCTTTCGTCGTGAAGAGAATTTAACCTCGTATAAACTTGATTATGTTTCAGGTCATTTTATTGGTGATTATGTAAAAGAGTTGGAATATGTTGATACCACTACCAAAATTAAAACGTTTAATATGACTGGATTATTAGAGGAAAGTTATATACATTTTGAAGAAATTGGTTATTCTGTGGATTATTATGAAAATGGTTCAAAATATAAAGTAACTTCTGTTGACAAATCAACCAACACGTTTCAAATTGAGGGTATTGTAAAACCCGATTTCACCAAAAAAGTCAGATGGTGTTTAGCAAAAGATGACGTTACACCAAA
>Ga0114978_10001545_pt1 | contig 19300 bp, 18 predicted proteins | sample S_140212_EF_Meta_FD_87027 | JGI IMG/M metagenome (GOLD analysis project Ga0114978, IMG submission 87027) | Freshwater microbial communities from Lake Simoncouche, Canada to study carbon cycling - S_140212_EF_MetaG | ecosystem: Environmental > Aquatic > Freshwater > Lake | place: Lake...
ATTTAGCGGGATGACGCTTTACTAGGATTGAGGTCTGAGGTTTAAGGCGCTTATCCCGAGCCCCCCACTCCTCGATCCTCAGTCCTAATATTGCGCCGGGGCAAATCCAGGCATAATTGATAAGCGCCGCAGCGCTGTCTTCCATGAGCGTGGGGAAAATCATCGTTTTTGCAGTCGTGCTCGGTGCGGCCATTATGGCCATGCGTGCGAAGGGCCTGAGCGTGGGCGATGTTCTGCAGCTGGCGAAGGAAGAAATCGCGCTCTCCAAATCCGAAACCAAGGCGGTGATGAGCGGTGAATATACCGACCGCTATGCGAAAAAGCTGAGCGAAGAGGTTGCAAAACTGCCTGAGGCCAGCGCCAGGCGGGGGAGCTTCCGTAGAACGCGAGATGGAAACCCCCTCGCGCCCTCACGGCCTCACCCACTGGTCAACGCGCATCACAGCTAATATCATCGCCACCAATCAATAATCTGCAAAGGCACCAATGGAACTCAAAGGTTGTGCAGCTATCGTAACGGGCGGCAGCGGTGGGCTCGGCCAGCGCATCTGTCGCGCGCTGGCGTTGAACGGCGTCGACATCGTGGTGAATTACGCCGCATCGGAAACCAAGGCGAAGTCCGTCGCCGAAGACATGATCAAGCTGGGCGTGCGTTCAGTGGCGCTTTGCGCCGATGTCACCGACCCGCATGCGGTGGAGCGGATGGTGGAAGAGGCCCAGGCCGCGTTCGGACGCGTCGACATACTTGTCAATGACGCCGCCTTCAACAAGACGATTCCGTATGCCGATCTCGACGGCATGACGCTCGAATTATGGAATCACATCATGAACGTCAACCTCACCGGCACTTTCAACTGCATCAGGGCCGTCGCGCCGCTGATGAAAGCGCAGGGGCAGGGCCGCATCGTGAACATCTCGTCGGGCGCCGGTGTTGCGCCGCGCGGCAGCAGCATCGCCTACGCGGTGTCCAAGGCCGGCATGATCCATCTCACCAAGTGCATGGCGGTGGCGTTGGCACCCGCGGTCACGGTTAACTGCGTGGCGCCGGGTTTCATGGAAGGCACGCGCGCGACCGCCAACCGGCCGGCCGAATACCAGGCCACGGTTGCCGACATGACGTTGCTGCGTCACGTGGTGAGCAAGGACGACGTCGCCGAGCAGCTCGTCACGTTTTGCCGCAGCGACAGCATGACCGGCCAGACGGTGGTGATGGATTGCGGGAGGTTGTAAGCGGGCCGTGTCGGGCGGCCGTCCTGTAGAATGCGCTCCGCTTAATAACAATCCATCAAGGTCGAGCATGAAACTCGGAGGAGTTGCATCGATGGCGGCATTTGCCGCCGCAGTCGCCGCGCCGGCATTCGCGCAGAATTATCCAACCAAGACAATCAGGATCGTCATCGCGCAGGCCCCGGGCAGCGCCACCGACGTCATCAGCCGCATCGTCGGCAACCGCCTCGGCGAGGCGCTCGGCCAGTCGATGGTCGTCGACGCGCGGCCGGGCGCGGGCGGGGTGCTCGGCACCGAAATCGCGGCGCGCGCGCCGGCCGACGGCTACACGCTGTTCATGGGCAACAATTCCACGCACGGTTCCAACCCCGCGCTCTACAGCAAGCTGCCGTACGACGCGATCAAGGATTTTTCGCCGATCATTCTGGTGGTCGCGATGCCGTACGTGCTGAACGTGCACTCGTCGCTGCCGGTGAAAACGGTCAAGGAGCTGATTGTCTTTGCAAAGGCGCGTCCCGGGCAGATCAACTATGCATCCGCAGGCAATGGCAGCACCCACCATTTTTGCGGAGAATTGCTGAAGTCGCTCGCGGGCATCGATATCGTGCACGTGCCTTACAAGGGATCCACCCCCGGATTGACCGCACTGGTCGCCGGCGAGGTAACCATGATGTTCTCGAATGTCGATAACTCGCAGCCGCATATCAAGAGCGGACGCATGCGGGCGCTCGCGGTGACCTCAGGGAAGCGTGCAACGCCGCTGCCCGAAGTGCCGACAATGGAAGAAGCAGGCGTGCGCGATTTTCAGGTGCTGTCCTGGTTCGGGCTCCTGGCACCCGCCGGCACGCCCGCTGCCGTAATTACCCGGGTCAATGCAGAAACGGTGAAAGTCCTGGCGCGGCCTGATGTAAGTGCGGCGCTCGCCGCACAGGGAATGGACGTCATGTCCGGAACGCCCGACCAGTTCGCGAATCACATCAAGAGCGAAATCGCGCGCATGACCAAGATTGCTGCGACGGCTGGTATCAAGGCCGAATAGCGGGGCATCGCGCCGCCGCCATGAAACCGGCGGCGGCGTGGGTATAATGCCGATCAGCGGCGGAAGTCTCGCGCCGGATATATAAACGAGAAATCCAAAAAGCAGGAGGAGTCCATATGCGCGCATTGATCCCGCTCGTACTCGGTTCGTTGCTGGCGTTGAACGCGGCGCAGGCCGCGCCGCCGGCATTCCCGGAAAAACCGATCCGGCTGGTGCTGGGCAGCGCGCCGGGCTCGGGCCCTGACATCATTGCGCGCGCGCTCGCCGACCGCTTGTACGGAGCATGGGGCCAGCGCATCGTCGTCGATGCGCGCCCCGGCGTTGCCGGCATCCTGAGCGCCGACCTCGTGTTGCGCGCAGTGCCCGACGGCTACACCTGGATGATATTGACCTCGCAGTTGCTGGTTGCGACCTCGGTGTATCCCAATGTCAAATTCAACCTCAGTAAAGACTTCGTATCGGTCAGCCTGATCGGCACGGTGCCGTTCGTGCTGGTGGTCAATCCCGAAATTCCCGCCAAGTCGCTGCGCGAACTTGTCGATTACGCGAAAAAGACGCCGCTGCAATATGGCTCGGCCGGCACCGGCGCGTCCGAGCATCTGTCCGGCGTTTTGTTCACGCGTTTGACCGGCACCGACATGCTGCACGTTCCGTACAAAGGCGTGGCCGAAGCGTTGTCCGCGACCATGGGTAAAGAAGTGCATCTCACTTACGGCGTCGTGCCGGCGGTGCTCGGCGCGGTGCAGGCCGGACGCGTGAGGGCACTCGGCGTCACCGGCCCCAAGCGCAATGCGCTGCTGCCCGACGTGCCTTCAATTTCCGAAGCAGTGCCCGGCTACAACACGCTGGGATGGTACAGCGTGGTGGCGCCCGTCGGCACGCCGGAAGCAGCGCTCGCCAAAGCCAGCGCCGAGATCGCCAAATCAGTGAAAGACCCGCAGTTCGGCGAACAGTTGCGCGGGCTCGGGCTCGATCTCGTCGGCAGCACGCGCGCGGAACTCGACACGTTCCGGCGCGAGCAGACCACGCAGATCGCCGACATCGTCAAGGCCGCCGGCGTGACGACGGCGAAATAGGCTGCCTTATTACCAAGATCACTTATTGTGGTTTAAAGCCGATGTCGCGCACGATCTTGCCGTACTTGGCATATTCCTTTTTGATGAACTCGGCGTAGAACTCGGGCGACTCGTTGGCGACGTAAAGCCCCGCCGCAACCAGCTTGGCGTTGACTTCGGGTTGCTGCATCGCGCGGTTGATTTCTTCGTTGAGCCGCTTGACGATAGCGCGCGGCGTGCCGGCCGGCGCGATATAGCCGAACCAGCCGCGCATGTCGTAGCCGGGGACCAGGTCCGAGAACACCGGCAGATCGGGTTTGTCGGGCACGCGCGCGTTGTTGGTCACGCCTATCAACCGCATGCGGCCCGATTGCACCAGTGTGGACAGGCTGGAATACGAGCCGATGCCCACCGTCACCTGGCCAGAGATCACGTCGGTGGCGACCTGTGTCGCGCCCTTGTATGGCACGTGCAGGAACTTGAATCCCGCCATTGAGGCCAGCAGTTCGAACGCGAGGTGAGGGTAGCCGCCTTCGCCGTTGGTGCCGAGCGTGAGTTTGCCCGGGTTCGCTTTACACCACGCGATCATTTCCGCGGCGTTTTTGAACGGCGCATTCGGATTGGCGACGACGGCGAGATAGTTGGTGGCGTTGAGCGCGACCGCCGTGAAATCCTTCAACGGGTCGTACGGCAATTTCTTGTACGTATGCGGGGCGACGACCAGCGTGCCGCCTTGTCCGACGCCTATGGTATAGCCGTCGGGAGTGGCGTTTTTTAAGAGTTCGAGGCCGATCTGGCCGCTCGCGCCGGCGCGGTTGTCGATGACGATCTGCTGTCCCATGCGCTCGGCCATCACCGGACTCAGGAGGCGCGCGATGATATCGGCGGCTTCGCCCGGCGGGAACGGAATGATGACGCGGATCGGTTTGGCCGGATAGGCCTGCGCGAGGGCGGCGGCGTGGCCGCCGATGCCGGCCAGCAGCGCAAATGCGTATAGCAGCGGATGTTGCATGGCTTTTCTCCCCTGTGAACACGGGTGGCGCATGGTTTTCGTCCCACCGGCGTGCAGTCTACAACGCCGCCGTTCACAACGGTTCAGGCAGTGAGGTTTTGCCGCCGCGCGGCGTGGGTATAATCCCCCCCTACCGGCGGACGGTCGTGCCGGACACCACTACGGAGGAGTTGGCATGCGTACGTTGATCCCGTTCATGCTGGGAGCGTTGACTGCAGCAGCAGCGGCGGGGCAGGCATGGGGCCAGAATGCGGTGGCCAACTATCCGACCAAGCCCATCCGCCTGGTGGTGCCTTATCCGCCGGGCGGCACGACGGACATTGTCGCGCGCGGCATCGGCACCAAGTTGGCCGAGCGCTTCGGCCAGCAGGTGGTCATCGACAATCGCGGCGGTGCGAGCACCATCATAGGTGCTGACGCGGTCGCCAAGTCCCTGCCCGACGGCTACACGCTGCTGCTGACGACGGCGACCACCATGTCGATCAATCCGCAGGTCAACCCGAAGCTGCCGTACGCGGTCACCGACTTTGCGCCGATTACTTCGGCCGTCAACGTGCCGTTCATGATTGCGACACATCCATCGCTGCCGGCCAATTCGATGACCGAACTCATCGCGCTCGCCAAGGCGAAGCCCGGCACGATCAAGTATTCGACGCCGGGGCCGGCATCGAGCAATCATCTTGCCGGCGCGCTGCTCGAATCGATGGCGGGCATCAAGCTCGTGCACATTCCGTACAAAGGGTCGGGGCCCGCGACCATCGCCGCACTCGGCGGCGAAGTCGACATCGTCATCACCGGCATCGCGACCGTCACGCCGCACTGGAAAGTGGGCAAGCTTAAAATCCTCGCGATCGGCGCCGACAAGCGCCATCCAAGCTGGCCCGAGATCCCCTCCACTCGCGAAGCGGGGCTGCAGGGTTATTACGCAGGCACCTGGTTCGGCGTCGTCACCCGCGCGGGCACCGCGCGACCCATCATCGACAAGCTCAATCGCGAGTCAGTGGCCGCACTAGCGGCGGGCGAACTCAACGAGCGCCTGACGGCGATCGGCTTCGATGTTTTCACCGGCACGCCGGAAGATTTCGCGCGTTTCATGCAAATCGACATGACGCGCGCGGCGAAGGTGATCAAGGCCGCGAACATCAAGGCCGCCGAATAGTCGCGAGTTCGCCGCTCATGCGCAGGTCCTGACCGCTCGATTTCCACGCGGGGTTCGGCGTGCCAGGTGTGGGTATAATTCCTGCTTACGGTAGTGGTTGTTACCAATCACGCAAAAGGATTTCTCATGAGCGCATTGTTTCGCAGCCTGCTCGGGGTGCTGGCTGCTGTGGCAGCCACGCATGGACTGGCGCAGACTGCCGCCGCGAATTACCCGAACAAGCCGATTCGCTGGATCATCGACTTTCCGCCGGCCGGTGTGTCCGACATACTCACGCGCACGGTCGGCCAGAAACTGACCGAATATCTCGGTCAGGGGTTCGTCTACGACAATCGCCCCGGCGCCAACGGTGTGATCGCCAACGCGCTGGTCGCCAAGGCGCCGTCCGACGGCTACACGCTGGGTTTCATCAGCCAGCCGCTGTCGCTGCAGCTCACGCTGGTGCCCAATCTCGGTTTCAGCCTGAAGGACTTCGCGCCCGTCGCGCTGATCGCCGAATATCCGAGTTTGCTGGTGGTGCAGGCAAAGACGCCGGTGGAGAGTGCGAAGGAATTCACCGCGTGGGCGAAAAAGAAATCGCCGTCCATTTCATATGCGTCGTCCGGCGCGGGCGGTGCGCAGCATCTGGCGATGGAACTCTTTCGCAAGGTGGCCGGGTTCGATGCCTTGCACGTGCCGTATAACGGCAGCGCTGCCGGCATGATCGACCTGATGGGCGGGCGCGTCGACGCAGTGTTCGTCAACGTGCCGGGCTCGCTGCCGCACATCCGCGCCGGGCGCGTGAAGGCGATTGCGCTGGCCGGCCGCGCGCGCATGCGCGTGCTGCCTGAGGTGCCGACGTTCGCCGAGAGCGGCTATCCGTTCGACACGCTGGCGGGGTTCGCCGGTGCGGCGTTTCCGGCGGGCACGCCGAAAGCGATCGTCAACCGCATGAGCGCTGAGATCGCCAAAGTGGTGAAGCTGCCCGACATCCAGGAGCGCATTTTCAACGCCGGGGGAGAGCCGCGTTACCTCGGGCCCGAGGAATTCACGAAATACCTCGTTGATGACGTCAAGCGCTGGGCGCCGCTCATCAAGGAAGCCGGCGCTACTCCTCAGACTTAAACATTTAGGGCTTGAACCGCAAAGGACGCGAAGGACGCAAAGGAAACCTAAATCTGTTCGAGGTTCACAGCGTGTACGTCGGGTTTCCGAGTTGACATTAATATGCTGTAACCATTGCGAAGACCATGTGCGTTTTCCAGAAAATATGAAACCTTCCTTCGCGTCCTTCGCGTCCTTTGCGTCCTTTGCGTCCTTCGCGGTTAAAGAATTGGAAGTAGTGCCTCAGGGGAATTAAGAAAAATGGCAACAAGAAAAAAATCTACGGTCAAACCGCTGCTGCCCGTGACAATCGAGCAGGGCGGCATCCGTTACGCGCCCGGCATCAAGGCGGGCAACTGGATTTTCGCCACCGGTCACAAAGGCAATGCGAATTTCGCGGGCGGTATGGATCCCGCTGTCATGAAAGCCGCGCTGCCGGATTGGGAAAGCTCCAAACATCGGCGCGAGTCGGACCGCATATTCGCGAACCTTGGCCGCGTGCTGAAAGCGGGCGGCAGCAGTTACGCCAATATCGTGCGCGTCGATCAGTATTACAACGACTACCGCGCCGTGCCGCCGTATCATGGCGCGCGCCGTGCCGCGCTCGGCGATCACATCCCACCCAGCACTTCCATCCTGATGCCGCGCTTCCTGCTCGCCGGCCAGGACATCGAAATGCAGATGATGGCGGCGGCCGACGGCGTGCGCGTGCAGCACATCCGGCCCAAGTCGCACGCGATACACGAGAGCTCGGGCTACAGCCTCGCGGTGACGGCGGGCGATTTCGTGTTCGTCGCCGGACGTCTTGCCGATGCGCTGGTGCTCACCGACGGGCTCGCCCCCGAAGTGCGGCTGCCGGCCGGCCATTTGTGGAAAGGCGTGCCGGTCAAGCTCGAGACCGAATATACGATCAAACAAAAGATCGAACCGGCGCTCAAAGCCGCCGGCTCGTCGCTCGCCGACGTGGTGAAGTGCCAGGTGTACCTGCGCGACCCGGCCGATTTCGCGCCTTTCAACGAAGTGTGGCGCGCGCACTTCCCCAAAAATCCGCCCGCAACGAGCGTGATGGCGATGTCGACACCGGGTCTCGCCATCGAAGAAGGGCGCGTCGAGATCAATGCCATCGCGCTGCGCAGCATGGGCAAGACGCGCGCGAGCCGCATCGATGCCGGCGTAATGCCCGCGTGGGCCGGTTACTGTCAGGCGGTACGTGCCGGTGACTTGTTGTTTATCTCGGGGCTGCTCGCGATTGACCGCAATGGACTGGTGGATGCCGCGCGCGTCGATGCCGCGCAACCGCATTTCGGCTCCAGCGTGCAGGCGCAGATGGATTGCATGCTGGTCAATGCCGAAAAGCTGTGCAAGGCCGCCGGCACTTCGCTTGCCAATGTCGTGCGCATCCAGCAGTTTCACACCGACCTTAAGGATTTTTATCCGGCCTACCAAGTGTGGCAGCAGCATCTGCCGGGGCAGCACCTGCCGTACTCGGCAGTCGAAGTGCCTTTTTTGCCGGTGCCCGGCTGCACGGTGCAACTCGATCTCTGGGTCTACGCGCCGGCGTGAGCGATTTCGCGGCGCGGCGTTGCGTCACATCACGAGTTCGATCAGGTAGGGCCCCTGCGCCGACAACCCTCGTCTGAATTGCTGCGCGAGTTCGTCGAGGCTCGCCGCGCGCCCCGCATCCACGCCGCACCCTTTGGCGAGCGCGGTCCAGTCGAGGTTGGGGCGGTCGAGCGTGAGCATGTCGTTGGCCTTGCGGCCCGGCGTGCCCGCGCCCACATTCGCCAGTTCGCCGTGCAGGATGCGGTAGGAGCGGTTGGCGAACACGATCGTCAGCACTTGCAGATTCTCGCGCGCCATCGTCCACAGCGCCTGCAGCGTGTACATGGCGCTGCCGTCGCCTTCGAGCGCGATCACCTGGCGCTGCGGGGCGCCGATCGCAGCACCGGTCGCCAGCGGCAAGCCGCAGCCGATCGCGCCACCCATCAGATTCAACCAGTCGTGCGGCGGCGCGCTGTGCATGTGCGCGCCGAAGTTGCGCCCGCTGCTGACGGCTTCATCGACGATGACGGCGTTTTCCGGCATCAGCGTCGCCAGTAATTGCGCAATGCCGTCCAGCGTGACCGCGCCCGTCGGCAGCGCGGCGCGACTCAGTGATGCGACGCCCGCGGGCGGCGACTGCAACGCGCCGAGTTCTGCGGCAAGTGCTGCCAGCGCCGCTTCGACATCGTCCGCGACACCCGCCAGGCGGGTGACTGCGCAGCCGTCGGGAACCAGCACGCTGGGCTTGCCCGGGTAGGCGAAAAAAGAAACGGGCAATTTCGCGCCCACTAATATCATTTGACGCACATCCTTCAACGCAGCGAGCGCGTTATCGACCACGTACGGCAGGCGGTCCACGCGCACGCGCCCGGCGCCGCATTCCATGCGCGCGTTGTTGTACTCGGACATCAGCCGGCAGCCGGTTTTGGCAGCGATGCGTCCGGCGAGTTCGAGCGCCCTGCCGCGCACGGCGACGCCGCCCATCATCAGCATGGCCGGTTGATTGCACGTCAATGCACGTGCCGCGGCGGTGATAGCTTCGGCGGATACCGCGGCTCGCGGCGCGGGTGCGCGGGCCGCTGCAGCGGAGCCGGCTTCTTCCCATGCCGTATCGGCGGGCAGTATCAGGGTCGCAATATGTCCGGGTGCTGCGCGCGCTGCTTCGATCGCCAATGCGCCGTCCGCCGCGACGGCCGTGGCACTGCGCGAAGTCCTGACCCAATCCGACATGGGACGCGCAACGCCTTCGATGTCGGAAGTCAGCGGCGCATCGTGCTTGATGTGGTAGCTCGCGTGTTCGCCCACGATGTTGACGATGCCGGAGCGCGCCTTCTTCGCGTTGTGCAGGTTGGCGAGCCCGTTGCCGAGCCCCGGGCCCAGGTGCAGCAGGGTCGAGGCCGGGTTGCCGGTCATGCGGTAATAACCGTCCGCTGCGCCCGTCACCACACCCTCGAACAGTCCGAGTATGCAGCGCATGCCTTCGACCTTGTCGAGCGCGGCGACGAAATGCATTTCGGAAGTGCCGGGATTGCTGAAACAGACGGTGACATCGTTGTCGACCAGCGTGCGGACCAGGCTTTCAGCGCCGTTCATGGCAGTAGTGAACTCCGGATTATTTAGTGTCTGCCGATTATGCCTGACGGCCGGCCGCCTGTTTGGCGCGCGGACATGAAACGAACATCGGCATTGGGCGCCGGCATGGGCATATAATTCAACTTCTCTGGAGGAGAAAAATATGCGCGAGCTGAAAAAAATACTGCGCCTGTTCGCGGTGGGTGTGCTCATTGCGAGCGGCACTGTCCACGCCCAGAACTGGCCGAACCAGACCATACGCATCATCGTGCCGTTCCCGCCGGGCGGCACGACCGACCAGGTGGCGCGGTTGCTGCAGCCGTACTTGCAGCAGTCTCTTGGCGTATCCGTGGTGGTCGATAACCGCGGTGGTGCGTCGGGCGCGATCGGCTCCGGCATCGCGGCGAAGGCGCCGCCCGACGGCAATACCTTCCTGCTCGTATTCGACACACACGGCGTGAATCCGAGCCTGATCCCGAACATGCCGTTCGACACGCTGAAGGACCTCGCTCCCATCATGCTGATCGGCAAATCGCCGATGGTGATTACGGCGCATCCGTCGTTTCCGTACAAGACTTTTTCCGAAGTAGTTAAGCTCGCGAAAGCCAGGCCGGGGGAGGTCGCGTTCGGCTCCATCGGATCGGGAAGTCTCGCGCACCTGGCGATGGCGATGATCAGCGGCTATGCGAAAGTCGAGATCACGCATATTCCGTATAAAGGTGGTGGCCCGCTCGTCATCAACGCGATCGGCGGCCACGTGCCGCTGGGTGTCGCGTCGCTGGCGCTGTTCTCCCCGCACATTCAGTCCGGCAGGTTGAAGGCGATCGGCATCACTTCGCCCAAACGCCACCCGCAGTTTCCCAACGTGGCGACCGTCGCCGAGCAGGTGATGCCGGGATTCGAAGCCGAAGCGTGGTGGGGATTGCTGGCACCCGTGAACACCCCCGCGCCGATATTGACGCGCATGCATGCTGAAGTGACCAAGGCGCTGAAGACGCCGTCGCTGCAGCAGCACCTCGATCAGCAGTCGCTGGCGGTGACGGCGTCGACGCCGGATGAGTTCCAGAAGTTCCTCGTCAACGAAGTCGAGCGCTGGGGGCGCGTCGTGCGCGACAACAAGATCAAGCCGGGGGAATGAAGGGAGAGGCGAGAGGGGAGAGGCGAGAGGCGAGAGGCGGGATTCAGAATTCAGAACGAATAATAGGGGACAGACCACCGTCTCAGGTGATTTCCGGCGTAACCCGTTCACCCCGGCACACGGCCAACAGGCGCTTTATCCCTGATACCGCGGCGCGCCCGCGTTGCGCAGCCACAGCCTGATCATCAGGCGCTTGTTGTTTGGCTCGGCGTAGTCTTCGAACGTGGTGCGGCGGTGGCACAGTTCGAGGTTGTTCACGAACTGGATCTGGCCGCGCTCCATCACGAAGTCGAAGCGCAGCGCTTCGTCGGTGAATATCTTGCGCAAAGTCTCGATCGCCGTCACCGCCGGTTCGTCCATGGTCTCGTTCATCAGCGTGTAGCCGCTTTTGGCCTGAAAGAGGCCCAGCCTCACTTTCAGCCTGCCGTCGTATGAAAATATCGGCGCGGACAATACTTCGGGCTCGCCCGGCAGATATTCTTTTTGGCGGTCGAACCAGAACGGCTGGTAGAGGCGAGGGATGACTTCCTTGTGCGCGCGCAAGAGTTCGTTGTGCAGCGTGTAGAAACTGATGACCTGGCTGACGCCGCCGGTTTTGGCGGGGCGCATGCACAGCAGCGCGACGTATTCCGGTTGCGTCGTGTTGTACGAATTGTCGTTGTGAAAAAACTGGTCCATGTTGGTCTGGTCCGGGCGCACGCCGGAGCCGGGTGTGGCTTTCTTGCCGGTGTCGTGCACGTCGTAGACCAGAGTGCCGGTGAGTTTTTGCTGCACGGGCCGCGCGAGCAGTGACGACAAAATCCAGTACAGCGCTTTGGCCTCTGCATCGCTGATTTCGTCCATTGGCAGACGGTCGACCACGGCGAACCTCACGCCGTCATCAAGCGCGGCCTGCACGCTGCGCATCAGTTTGCGGCACGCCGGAATCTCGAAATGCGCGGGATCTATCTGTTCAACGGAGCGCGGATGCGCGCGCAGTTCGACGAGAATCGCGCGCAGCTCGGCAAGGCAATCGGCAGAGAGAGGGAAAAACCAGTCGTCGCGCCGGATGTCGGCGCGCCCCCAGGCTTTTTTGCCGTCGACTACGTGATCGATGGTCTGCATCGCAGGGGATTTTGCGGCTGACGAATTAAGCGTAAGCCGGCACTTCGACGTCGATGGTCGTAATGCGGCGCAGTTCGCGGCGATGGGTCGTGTCGTCGAAAGGCGTGGAGCGATGCATGCTGGCGAGGTTGTCCCAGATGACGAGGTCGCGGTCTTTCCAGACGTGGCGATAGACGAACTGCCGCTGCGTGGCGTGCTCGGTCAGGTCGCGCAGCAGGAGGCGTCCCTCGGGGACCGGCATTTCGATGACGCGCGTCGAGTGCGCCGCGAGGTAGAGCGAACGGCGGCCGGTGCGCGGATTGACGCGCACCAGCGGATGCACGGCGCCTTTCAGGCTTTCCAGTTCTTCCCGCGAGAATTCGAAGCCCAGCAACTGTCGCGAATAAGCGATCGAGTGGTGGACGTGCAGACCCTCGATTTGTTTTTTGGTCGCGGCGTCGAGCGCGTCGTAAGCGGCCTGCATGTCGGCGAACTCGGTGTCGGCGCCGACCGGTGGAATCACGCGCGCCGACAGCGTCGAATAGCGGCCCGCCGGGTCCTGGAACGACGCGTCGGTATGCCACATGCGGTTGGCGAGCGAGTAGGCGCGGCGGCGGTCGTCGGCCGCGCGGATGCCGCCGGACTCATTGATGTTGCCGATGTCCGCGATCGCGTCGTTGTCGAAGCGGTTTTTGCCGAGCGCCTTAACGCCTGGCTTGACGTGCAGCGGGCCGCCGAAGCGTTCTGCGAACGCGAGTTGCTCGGCGTCGGTGAACGGCTGGTCGCGGAACACCAGCACGCCGTGTTCGTCCATGCCGCTCACCAGCGCGTCAAGTGCAGGGCGATCGTGGACCTGGCGCAGGTCGAGCGGGCTGACCTCGGCGCCGATATGCGGATGCAGCTTTTTGAACGTGACATTCATGGTTGGTCTCCTCGGCAGGAATTGCCTGCCAGCAATTATTATTAGAATTCATCTCAAAAATTCAAAAAACGATATTTAGCCGCAGATAAACGCAGATATACACAGATATACACAGATATACACAGATAGAAATTCAAAGCTGCCATCTAGTCTACGTATAATTCTTTGAACTTATCCGCGTTCATCCGCGTTTATCTGCGGCTCCAACTGTTTTTGAGACCGCTTGTTGTTGCGCACAGCCTGCCTCAGTCGGCATACCCGGGCAGTTCGCGGTCGAGCACCCGCATCATGGCCTCGAAGTACATGCGTTCGCGTTCTTCGCGCGAATAGCGGTCGTGCCCGATCGGCGCCTGCACCTTGTTGACGATTTTGTCCGGAATGACTTCGAGTTCGCGCCCGGTGCTCATCGCCAGCACCTGCGCGCGGCACACCCGCTCCAGCATGTAGAGCCGCCGGTAGGCCTGCGGCACGGTGTCGCCGACCACCAGCACGCCGTGGTTTTTCATGAACATAATCTGTTTGTCGCCGATCAGGTGCGCGAGGCGCTCGCCTTCTTCCAGCGTGTCTGCGTTGCCGGCGTAGTTGTCGTCGTAGCAGATCTTGCCGTAAAAGTACGCGGCGGTCTGGCTGGCGGGCACGATGCGGTTTTCCTTCAGCATGTTGAGCGCGACGGCCCACGTCTGGTGGGTGTGCAGCACCACGCGGGCGCCGCTGATGCGATGAATGGGCGCGTGTATGCATTGCGCCGAGAGCTCGACGTCGCCGACGCCTTCGAGCGTCTTGCCGGATTCGTCCCACACGATCATGTCGCTGGCGCGCGCTTCCGACCAGTGCAGCCCGAACGGCAGGATCAGGTACTGGTCGTCGCGGCCTGGCACGGTCACCGTAAAGTGGTTGTCTATGCCCTGCTCGAGGTCGTGGAACACCGCCAGGCGGTGGGCGGCGGCAAGATGGATTTTCGCTTCGGTAAGCGGCTCGATTTCGCGCGCGGATGACAGCGGATGGACGGACATGGTGTGCGCCTCTTAATGAATGGACGCATTCATTATAGCAACGGTCGGCACTTGCAGTGCTGCCGCGGGGAAACTGCTGGGTAGAGCTGGACTGGCCGCCTAGGCCCAGAGCGCGACCCGCGTGGCGTCGCCTTGCGGCACGCCGAATTCGACCAGCACGCGCGAGCCTTCAACCGCGCGCACGGCGACGACCAGTTTGAGGTCGCGGATCTGGATCACCACGTCGCCGCTGCGGAAGATTTCCTCGGTCAGGCGCTTGTCATCGAGCGTCAGCGTGGCGAACAGGCGCCCGCCCGCGGTCGGCCGGCAGATCGAAAGCTGGCCGAATTGCGTCGGGTGGTTGCCGGAGATCAGCATTTCTTCGCCGAGGCCGACCCAGTGGCGGTGCGTTCCGCGCTTCAGCGTGCGCGGGTTCCAGATTTCGGCGACATTACCCACGGCGGCGGCACCGGTTCTTCAGCAGGGCGGCGGCCACGTGGCGCAGGCAGATCGACAATGCCTTGTCGCGCAGCGCGGCTTCGAACGGAATGGGGAGTTTGCTCCGCGCATGGGCGGCGCGCAGCGTGCTCTGGTTGATTGCGTCGAACTCGAACGGCAGCCCGGGTTGGTAGCTGGAGAACAGACTCATGCGGCCCTCCTGTCATCAGGTGACCGCTGGCCGCCCCGCGGTTGCGGAGCTGCACCGGTCAGACAAATTATCGGCAGGTTGGTCGCGAACTGAAGGCCGGAACAGACGGGTATTTGCCGCCTATACCCACATTCCGGGCGCCGGTTGCGGCCGGCGCGGTGTTTGTTGGTTACAATGAAACACGACAACACGGGGGGAGTGCTACATGGCAGTGATTTTGGGCAGCGGCGAGCATCGCTATAAAGTCATCGAGAACTGGGCGAAGCTGCCTGATGGCTGGGAGTTCAAGGACGTCGGCGCGGTCGCGGTCGACAGCAAGGACCAGGTCTACGTATTCAACCGCGGCGAGCATCCGATGATGGTGTTCGACCGCGAGGGCAACTTCCTGCGCTCGTGGGGCGAAGGGCAGTATCCGCGCGCGCACGGCCTGCATATCGACGTTGACGACACGCTGTACCTGACCGATGACGGCGCCCACGTGGTGCGCAAGTGCACGACTGACGGCAAGGTGCTGCTCGAGCTCGGCACGCCCGGCAAGCCGACACCGTACATGAGCGGCACGCCGTTTCACCGCTGCACGCACACCGCGCTGTCGCCGAAGGGCGAGATTTACGTGTCCGACGGTTACGGCAATTCGAAAGTGCACAAATATTCGCCGGACGGCAAACTGCTGATGTCGTGGGGCGAGCCGGGCACCGATCCCGGACAGTTCAACATCGTGCACAACATCGTGACCGATGCGGAAGGCTGGGTTTACGTCGCCGACCGCGAGAACCATCGCGTGCAGGTGTTCGACGGCAACGGTAAATACGAAGCGCAGTGGAACAACATGCACCGGCCCTGCGGCCTTTATTGCCACCGCGGGCCGCAGCCCGAGTTCATCATCGGCGAACTCGGCGCGGCGATGAAAGTCAACCGAGCGCATCCGAACATCGGACCGCGCGTCTCCATCGTTGACAAGCACGGCGCGCTGATTGCGCGCCTGGGCGGCAAAGACGGCCCCGGTACCGAGGCCGGAAAATTCATCGCGCCGCACGGCATTGCGCTCGATTCGCGCGGCGACATCTACGTCGGCGAAGTGAGCTATACCGACTGGCCGCACACCAACGACACGCCGATACCGAAAGGCCTGCGCTCGCTGCAGAAACTGGAGAAGGTGAAGTAGATCGAGGATAGCGCCGGAACGATGGAGACCAACCAAGCCGGCGCTTTGCGCAATGCCATTGGAAGCGCGCTGGCGCAACATCAAGCGGGCCGCCTCGCGGAGGCGGCGGCGGCGTACCGGCAGATCCTGGTGGTCGATGCGAAGAATTCCGACGCCCTGCACCTGCTGGGCGTGGTTCAGCTTCAGCGTGGGCAGTTCGACGCGGCGATCGATCTCATCGGCAAGGCGATCGCCATCGATCCCGCCTATGCGTCTGCTTTCGTAAACCGCAGCCATGCTCTGCAGGGCGCGGGCCGCTACGCGGAAGCGCTGGCCGATTGCGACAGGGTTCTCGCGATCAAACCCGATCTGGCGGACATCCACTCGAATCGGGGCAACGCGTTGCAAGGCCTGCACCGCTATGAGGAGGCACTTGCCAGTTACGACCGCGAGCTCGCCGTCCAGCCCGGCCATCTCGGCGCGCTTTACAACCGGGGCAACGCGTTGCAGAACCTGCATCGTTACGCCGAGGCGCTGACCAGTTACGACCGGGCGCTTGCGGTCAAGCCCGATTTTGCCGAAGCTTTATACAACCGCGGAGTCTCGCTGCAAAGCCTGGAGCGGAACGAAGAGGCGCTTGCCAGTTACGATCACGCGCTTGCGGTGAAGCCCGATTACATCGAGGCGCTGTCCAACCGGGGCCGTGTATTGCAAAGCGCAAAGCGTTATACCGAAGCGCTGGCAAGCCACCAGAAAGTTCTCGCGTTGCGGCCCGAGCAGGTTGAAGACCTCGTCAACTGCAGCCGCCTGCACGACCTGCTGGGCGATACTCAGATGGCGCTCGCCGGCGCCAGGTGCGCTTGGGGGCTTCAGGATTCGGTGCTGACGCGCTCCAATCTTTTCGCGATCCTAAAAAAGTGCCGGTTCAGCGCGAGCAACCCGGAAATCGAAGCACTGGCCATCCGCGCGATGTCCGAACCCTGGGGCAGGCCCGAGGAGGCCTTTGATGCAATGCTCAGTCTTGTCAGGTTGGACAAGGCGGTCGAGGCCTGCATGAAACGCGCGTCCGGCGCCTGGCCGGAGAAATTGTCCGCGCGGGAATTGTTCCCGGCCGGGAGCCTCAATGCGGTGGCGAAGTGCAGGCCACTGCTGTGTCTGCTGGAAAGCGTTCCGTCACGTGACCTCGACCTCGAAAAATTTCTTGATGCGGCGCGCCGTGCAGTGCTTGATCTTTGCGGTGATGCCGATGGCGCGCCCGCAATGGACGAAGAAGGCCTCGTGTTTTGCTGCGCCCTGGCGAAACAGTGCTACATCAACGAGTATGTCTATTCCTGTGATGACGCGGAGTCCAGTCGCGCACAGGCGCTCAGGGACCGGCTCCTTGTCCGTTGCGCAGAGGGCCTGCCGGTCCCGGCATTGTGGCTGACGACGGTCGCAAGTTATTTTCCGCTGCACACTTTGCCGGCAGTGGAGCACACGCCGGGTCTGCCGTGGCCCCAGGCAGTGGCCGGTCTATTGCTGCAGCAAGTCAGCGAGCCTCTGGCGGAAAGACAATACCGCGACGGCGTGCCGCGTCTTACCGGAGTCAACGACCGTGTATCCCTGCTCGTCCGCCAGCAGTATGAGGAAAATCCCTATCCGCGGTGGACCAGGTGCACGGCGCAAAAAAAACAACTGCCGTTCGCCGAGTATCTGAAGCAAAGGTTTCCGCGCGCCGCTTTTGCTCCCCCAGGAAACAAGCGGGAACTGGACGTTCTGGTTGCCGGCTGCGGGACCGGCCTGCATCCGATCAGGGCCGCACAGACTTACGCGGGCGCGCGCATTCTCGCCATTGATCTGAGCCTGAGCAGTCTCGGCTATGCGCGCAGGAAAACGCTCGAGCTGGGGATCGGCAATATAGATTATGCGCAAGCCGACATCATGGAGCTGGCATCGACGAAACGGAGCTTCGATGTAATCGAGTCGGTTGGCGTGCTTCACCACATGGCCGATCCCGAGGCGGGCTGGCGGGAGCTGTGTGCGTTACTGCGTCCGGGCGGATTCATGCGGGTCGGCCTCTATAGCGAAGCGGCCCGGCGCGACATCGTCGCCGCACGCAAATGGATAGCGGAAAGGAAGGGGGCCGCAGGCCCGCAAGACATCATTAAATTGCGTCATGAACTGATTACTGTGATGGCCGCGGGAGAGTTGGCTAGTCTGGCATCGACTGCGGATTTTTTTACGACGAGCGAATGCCGTGATTTGCTGTTTCATGTCCATGAACAAAGATTCACGCTGCCGCGCATCAATAAAAGCCTCGAAGCCCTCGGCTTGTCTTTGATCGGATTTCAGCTGCCGGCCGATACCTTGAGTCGGTACGCGGAACGTTTTCCTGACGACAGGTCAATGACCGATATGGGAAACTGGGACACATTCGAGCATCAGAACCCGCAGACGTTTCGCGCCATGTATCAATTCTGGATGCAGAAACGGATATAGAGGATTCTTTCGGTCGGCCTTGACGTATTTGCATACTGAGCGGATGCTTTCGCGATGTCGTTCAATCAACCGTGTATGGTGGTTAAAAGATTTTGCTGCGTAGCGGCGCTGACGGCGTTGAGCGGCGCCGCGGCAGCAGCATGGGAGCGCGTAGGCGCTGCCGACGACGGCATGACGATTTACGCCGACCCTGCGACCATCCAGGCCAGCGGTGACGTTGTGAAAATGTGGGGCCTGCTTGATTACAAGGCGGCCGAGAAAGACGCCACCGGCAAACCTTACCTGTCGGCCAAATTGCTGCAGGAGTTCGACTGCAAGGGCGAGCGCGGGCGCACGCGCTATTTTTCGACCCACGCCGGACAGATGGGCGCGGGACAACTCACGCACAGCGAGATGCTTGCCGACAGCACATTTCAGCCGGCACGCCGTACGCGTACCGGCGAAGCCTTGTGGAAGGCCGCTTGCAAGAAGTAAATATGCAGAAGCGGTCTCAAAAACAATTTGGAACCGCCGATGTACGCCGATAAACGCAGATAAGATTGAAAACAATTCAAATCGTGATGAGGAATGGGCAAGGGGCAATGCGTAACTCACCCTTATCTCATTACTCATTACCCATTACTCATTACCCATTACCCTTCACTCATCACCAATTACATCGGCGGTTGCTTGTCGGTAGTGTATTTTTGAGATGGGTTCTAAAGAACAAGGGGCGTCGAATTTTTTCAGGAGGAGTAGCGATGATAGTCAGAATATCCGCCGGTTTGCTGCTGGTGTTCGCATGCGTTGCGGTGGCGTTCGGTGACGATTATCCGGAGCGGCCTATACGCCTGATCGTTTCGTATCCGCCGGGCGGCGGCACCGATGTCACCGCGCGCACGATCGTGGGCCGGCTGTCGGAAAACCTCGGCCGGCAGGTGGTGATCGATAACCGTCCCGGTGCGGGCTCGACGATAGGCACCGATCTTGTGGCCAAAGCGACGCCCGACGGCTACACGCTGCTCATGAGCGATACGACGTTCGGCATTGTGCCGGGGCTGTACGGCAAGCTGCCCTACGACGCGCTGCGGGATTTTCAGCCAGTCACGCAAATTACGGGCGTGCCGGGCGCATTGGTGATCCATCCCGCGGTGCCCGCCAACTCGGTCAAGGAACTGGTTGCGCTGGCGAAGTCCAAGCCGGGCGGTTTGAACTTCGGCTCGGGC
>Ga0114978_10001548_pt1 | contig 19274 bp, 13 predicted proteins | sample S_140212_EF_Meta_FD_87027 | JGI IMG/M metagenome (GOLD analysis project Ga0114978, IMG submission 87027) | Freshwater microbial communities from Lake Simoncouche, Canada to study carbon cycling - S_140212_EF_MetaG | ecosystem: Environmental > Aquatic > Freshwater > Lake | place: Lake...
ACAGGCTAAAGGATTCCCGCCGGCGCTTGGCCATCGCGATTAACTGCTGCAAACGATCCTGCAGAATCTGGCGGTTGGGCAGTTCGGTGAGCGGATCGTAATGGGCGAGTTTCAGCAAACGGTTTTCAGCGTCGAGTACGCGCGAAAGATCAGACAGCACGCAGATATAGCTCAACACCTTGCCCTCGCTGTCACGCGCGGAGGTGAGCGTCTGCCAGGTGGTGAAGCGTTCGCCGTTTTTTTTGCGGTTGGAGATCTGGCCGCGCCATTGGCCCTTCACCGGTAAAGCCTGCCAAAGATCCGCGTAGAAAGGCCCCTCGGCGATGTCGGCTTGCAAAAAGGTGGGTGTCCGGCCAATCACCTCATCGGCGGCATACCCAGTGATAAGCGTAAAAGCAGGATTGACCGCCAGGATGTTGCTCGCAACGTCGGCGATGACGACCCCTTCAGCGGCGTTGTCCAGCACCAGCGAGGTGATCTGCGTTTCAAACTCCGCTTCACGCTGCGGCGTGAGGTCGCGGATCATCCAGTGTATGCCTTGCAAGACGCCATGGTGGCGGGCCGGTAGCAGGGTGGCTGCGGTAATCCGCAGCGCAGCTTCTTTTGCGCGCGACTTGAAATGTAGTTCAATGCCTGCGGTGGCGTCGGCATGACCCAGTATCAAAGCGTCCATGGCGTTTTTCAGCGCCTCAAGATTCGCCGGCACGATGAGGTCACCAATGTAGGTGCCTGGCAGTTGGGGGACGCTGGTGATCGCCGCGGCGGCCGGGTTGCATTGAGTGATCATGCCAGCGCAGTCGGTTAGCAGATAAATATCCTGTGAGAGCTGGATAAAGCCTGCCACGCTTGAGTGGCCTTCAATAGTACTGCGATGCAGCTCGCTCAGCGTGCGAAAACGCTGTTCCAATTCACCGTGGATTTGCATGAGGGTTTGGAGCTCCTCTGCATAGCGGTAGAGTTGATCGCGCAGAAGTCCGCTGCCGGCCACGGCTGCCGGCTGCAGTGTGGAGTCTGGCGCCGGGGGAATCACCCGATCAATCCTTTGATGCTGTTGACCAGTTGCACCGGACTGAAGGGCTTGCGGAAGTAGCCATGGGCGCCGTATTCCAGCGCCGTGGCCTGGTCGTTCGCAGAGGCCCGTGCCGTTACCATGATCACTTTGGTCGCGGTGAGTGTGGCATCGCTGCGGATGGCCTGCAGCGCCTGCAGTCCATCCATCTCGCCCGGCATCATGATGTCCATTACGACGACGTGCGGTTGATGTTCACGCGCGAGCCTGAGAGCAGTGGTGGCGTCGGCGGCCTCGTGAATTTCATATTGGCTACCCAGCGTCAGGCGGATCAACTGGCGGATGTCCGGGTGATCGTCGACGATTAATATTTTTGTCATGACTGCATTTATTCCTGGACTAAACCCGCGCTGTGGCGCGGTTCTAGGTTGCTTGATTACCGGCTCTCTTGCGCCTGTATATTTGTTGCGGGGCCTAGACGGCGGTGCCGTTAATCACCGCTGCGTGTGGAAATACGGGGTTGCACGCAACTTGTGCCGCACCTCAATACTGCGCGGCATCAATGTTTTAAACAGCTATAGTTTAAGCAAGATTACTCAATGTTGTGGTAATTATGGCATCAGCTTCCAACATTTGTAATGCCTTAACCAAACTTAATATCAGGCTGATTGCAAAAGATTTATTATGCGCACCTGTTGGAATGGTTTGAATGCCGCGATGGTCAGGGTGATGTCTTTAGGCTTTACCCAAAAGCCTTGAGCCGGAGTGGTTCGGAGGGGGGGCGTGCGGTTACGTCGGTTTTTGCGTGACGTTATTGGTAACAATGGGGATCGAAATGGACCTTTTGGAACACCCGAAAATCGGCAGCGCGGGGGAGCAGGCAGTCAGTGGTATTGCCAACATGGCGCGCAGTCTGTCGCATTCGCTAAACGGCACGATCAGCGTTGCGCGCGGCAACTTGTTGTTGCTCAAGACGCGTCTGCATGATCCGGAATCGCAGACGCTGTTGCAGGAGGCGATGAATGCGCTGTCGCAGCAGGAGTCGCTCGCCCGCAGTTTTAGCGATATTTCCTATTGGGAAAGCTACCGCTCGCAGCGGCTCGGGGTGCGCGATTTTTTTGAGCAACGCAGGGATCGTTTTGCCCAGTTTGTGGCGGAGATCGTGCTGGATATCGCGGATGACACTTGCGCGGTCAACACCGACCCCGAATACCTTGAACTGGCCATCAATGCATTAATCAAGAATGCGCGCGAGGCAACCGCAAATCTCAAGCAGGCGCTGATTACGGTGTCTGTGACGACGCCTGCAGCCAATACCGTCGCCATTGCGGTTAGCGACAATGGACGGGGTATCGCGGCGCAAAACGCTGGCTCGATTTTCGATGCGGGGTTCAGCACCAAAAACGGTGGACATGCCGGCGCCGGTCTCTGGTTTGTCAGGGCATTTGCGGCAGCAGCAGGAGGTGCTGTTTCCGCTGGCGTGAATGCTGCGGGCGCGGCCGGTACTGCAATGCGAGTGACCTTGCCGACGCTGGAGCAAAACGCGGCGTGAGGCAGCATCCTTTGCAACCGGCAGCCATCGCGTTACCGCAAAATTTTTTCAGTTCGAATTCAGTTTGTATTCAGTTCGTATTGAGTATCAACACGCAAAGTCAGTGGACTCTGATACCGAAAACGAGGCCTTAGGCTAAAATTACAGCATGACTATCACACAAAATTCCGCTCCCGAAGATCCCGTCGACTCGGCGCTTGCCGGCGTCGCCATTCCTTCCTGCCCGCGTACTCTCACCGAGTTGCAGCATGAACTCGCCTCCGATACGCCGGATATCCGCAAGGTGACCAATGCAGTGAGCAACGATATCGCCTTGAGCGTGGCGGTGTTGCGGACGGTGAATTCACCGATCTATGCCTTACCCAAGCAGGTCGCCAATATCGCGCAGGCGGTTTCAATGCTCGGCTTGCGACGTCTGGGGGTTTTGGTCACCAACACGCTGATCCGGCAGGCCCTCAAGTTCGACGGTTTGAATCTCGACGAATTCTGGAGTGTGTCAACCAAACGCGCCTTCTGGATGACGCGGCTGTCCAAGCGCGTCAAGGGCGTGGACGCGGACACCGCGCACAGCGTCGGTCTGCTCTGCGATCTGGGGGTGCCGCTATTGATGCAGAAATTCAGTGACTATGCGGATACCTACAAGCTTGCCAATGAACTCAACGTCGGTATTCCTCTGCTCAAGCGGCAGTTTCCCATGATGGCGCAGATCATCGGCAAGGGGACGGACGACGAGACCCGCCGCTTCACGGAAATTGAGTTTGAAAAACACGGCATCGAGCATGCGCAGATCGGTGCCATGATGGCCCGCACCTGGGGCCTCAGCCCGGTCTTGTGTGATGCCATCCGCCGCCATCATGATTACACTGTGTTCTGGGATAAAAACGCGACGCCGGCAGTGGCGCAGGTAGTGGCGATGTCGCTGGTCGCGGAATTCGGTATCCACCGCAGCACCGGCGGTGAGGCCACTTCCGAGTGGGAGCATGGCGGGGAGTCTGCACTGGGCTTGATCCACTGGAGCATCGAAGATGTCGAGGATTGGGTCCAGGACATGCTGAGCGAGGACATGACGTTCTGAAGGTGCGGAGGCGGCTTGCGGTTCTGCGTCTCCGCAGTGTCATGAGCCCGCGGCCCGCCCTGACTGCCCTGACCGTTTAGCGGTCTGCACCGCCGCAGGCGGCGAGCACATCAACCCCGGTCAGCCCGGGGCAGTCGCTTCCTGCAGCAGCTTGGTCAATAAGCCACGCTGGTTTTCAAATTCAACGATGCCCGCCTCGATCTCCACGAGGTCACCGGTGCGCGCGCCGCGGTTCAAGCGCTCGGCGGCGCGGGCGTAGGGTTTTGCACCAATCATATTGCTTGCCCCCTTGATGCGGTGGGAGACCCGGGCAATCCCTTCGAGATCGGTTTCGCCGAATTTTTCGCGCAAATTGGCGGCGTCGGCGTCGTCTGCGGCAATGAACTGCAGCAGAATTTCGCGCCGCAGTGATTCGTCGCCGCCGGTAAATTCCGCGAGGACCTCGGGGTCCATGAGATCGAGCGGCGACGGCGTAGTGCGTGTGACTGTCGGCGGCGCAACGCTCAGTGAGTGCTCTGCCGCCTCTACTGCTGCGACGTCAGTCGTATCGGTTGACGCAGGGCTGTCGAGGTCTGCCGGCTGCAGCCACTGTTCGATCTTTTCCTTGAGTGCGGCCAGCGTGGTGGGTTTGGAAATGTAGTCATCCATGCCGCTCTTCGCGCAGAGTTCTGCATTACTGGCAAAGGCGTCTGCCGTGCAGGCGATGATCGCGGTCGGCGTCGACGTGCCGGCCAGTTCTTCGAGGCGACGGATTTCCGTAGACAACTGATAGCCGTCCATGTTCGGCATGTGGCAGTCAGTCAGCAGCACGCGATACTTGCCTGTTTTCCATTTCTCCAACGCTTCCATACCGTCGCGCGCGAGTTCCGTATCGAAACCCAGCAGCGAGACCTGACGCTCAATGAGACGCAGATTAATCGGATGGTCGTCGGCGATCAGGATCGTGCTGAACACCGTTTCGTTGTCCGCAGAGGCGCGCGTGTTTTCCGTAAGGCGTTCCTGGCGGGCATTGTTCTCAATGGCGACCGCCGGCACATGGCTTAGCGGCAGGCGCAAGCGGACGGTCATCGTAGTGCCGTTGCCGGGCTCGCTTTCCAGCTCGATGTTGCCGCTCATCATCTCGGCCAGATGGCGGCAAATCGATAGCCCCAGGCCAGTGCCACCATATTTGCGGGTAGTGTTTGAATCGGCCTGCACAAAGGGGCGGAATAGTTGCGCCTGCTGTTCGAGCGGGACGCCGATGCCGGTGTCGCGGACGCTCAATCGGATCAACTCGGTATCGAGGTCGCGCTCAATCGACTCGACACTCAATGTAATCCGCCCGCGGGCGGTGAACTTCACCGCATTGGACAATAAGTTGTTCAGTATTTGTGTGAGGCGGAATCCGTCAATCATGTGCACCGGCCAGAGCAGGGGGTCGATGCGTTGTTCAAGCAGCAAGCCTTTGCGCGTGGCGAGCTCGCTAAAGACTGCGCTCACGCGGTTGACCACGCTGACCAGCGCCGTGGGCTCGGCTTTAATCTCGACCTGGCCGGCCTCGATCTTGGAGAAATCGAGAATGTCGTCAATCAGCCGCAGCAGGGCGATGGCGGAATCACGGGCGACACCGAGCGACTCGCGCTGATCACTGTTCAATTCGGTGAGGTCCAGCAGTTCGAGCATGCCGAGCACACCGTTCATCGGCGTGCGAATCTCGTGGCTCATGGTGGCGAGGAAGCCGCTCTTCGACTGACTGGCGGCGTCGGACATTTCCTTGGCGCGGGTCAGCGCGCGCATGATGTTTTGTTGTGCGGTGACGTCGGTAAATGTGTAGAGCACATCCGCCGAGCCCTTTTCGAGCGGGCGCGCTGCAGCCACCGCCCAAAAATGTTCGCCGTTGGAGCGCACGAATTCAACCTGTTCGCTGAACGTTGTGCTGTTGGTAATCGCGTTGCTGATGTTTTCTTCCGCCTGCAGCCAATCCTCGACGCCGGCATAGAGGACATCGGTTTTGCGGCCCAGCAGTTCTCCGGTCGCGTAGCCAAAAAGCCGATCCATCGCCGGATTGCAGTGCACAAAACAATAGTCGCGTACCAGCGCGGTGGCGGTTGGCGTGGTCTCCAGCAGCACTTCGCTGCGTTCGAGCGCGCGCCTCAGCGAGGTTTCCATGGTGCGGCGCTCGGTGACGTCGGCGCCGATGCCGCGGTAGCCCATAAACTTGCCACTATCGTCATACACCGGCTTGCCGCTGTTGATGATGCGGCGACGCGCACCATTGGGTTGTAGCCAGGTGTATTCAAAGTTGGAGAAAGGCAGGCGCGCCTTGAGGGTCTCGCGGTGTTTGTTCCACTGTTCGAGCGTCACATCCTCGATGTTTAATTCCCAGCAAGTCTTGCCGATCGCCATGCGACTGTCGATCTGCGAGTTGATGCGGTTGGATATACTGGTGAATCGCAGGTCGGCGTTTTGTTCCCAGTACCAGTCGGAGGACATTTCCGCCAGCATACGAAAGCGGCGTTCCGATTCCTGTAACTGCCGCTCGGAAATTTTGCGCGTCGAAATGTCGCGCAAGGTGCTCTGACTGCCCAGCAGCTTGCCTTCCTCATCAAAAACTGGCGCCTTCAGTACTTCGATCCAGCAGCTGCGACCATCAATGTCCTGCGCCGACTCATAGGTCATCGGCGTGCGGGAGGACATCACCTCGCTGTCTTCGTTACGTAATTGCGAAGCTTTTTCACGCGAGAACAGATCAAACTCGGACTTACCGACCACCGCAGCCTGGTCAAAGTCATAGCGCTTGCAGAAGGCGCTATTCGCCGCCAGCAGTATGCCGCGGGTGTTCTTCAGCCAGGCGGCGTCGGCCAGATTGTCGAGCAGGGTCTGGCGGTGGTTGGTTTTGACGAATTCGAGTTCAGGACGTATTTTCGGCCGCTTCGCCAGCTCGATCACCACGCCGTTGACGACCGCGGCGTCTCCCGCGTCGGCGGTGGAAAAGCCGCGCACCAGGCAATCAATCAGGGTACTCTCATCGAGCTGCAGGCAGAGTTCCAGGGCAAACGAAGAGTTTCTTTCCTTGGCCAGGAAGACCGCGGCGATAGAGCGTTCGCGGTCATTGGCATGCACCAGTTCGCGTAAGCCCTGTTCCGGCTTGAGGGCGCGCCCGAACAGCCACTCGGGCGGGGCGGCCCAGCGAAAGGCGTCGATGTCGAGGTCCCATTCCCACGGCAGGGCGCCGGCCGCCGAGACCATCAGGTGCTGCACCAGATCCTGCGACAGCACCTGTTTGCGCGTGGCCAGATGATGGCGCACGTGCGAATTGGTCGCCTCGGGTGCGACACCTGATTTTTTAACGATCAACATGCTTCCCGCTACCCCGTGCGCTGAGTGTTTGGTTTGCGGCGTGAGGCCTTCCATAACGCTGCGTTTGCATCATACCTACCTTGCTTAACGCCATTGCTTACGGCAGAAATACGCAATACTTAAGGGCGGAGCAGCAGAATGCGGAGGCAGGTCGTGTGCCGGATGGCGGCTGCGCCCTAGACATCCTCGTAGCGGGCACGATCTTCCGCTGGCATAGCCTCAAATTCGAAGGCTGGAATACAGACCAGCTCCTTGTCTCCGATGCCCCGTACCGCGGTTCGTTTGACGACGATTTCATGGCGAAAAAAATCTGCTGCATCGGCGTCGTCGGTTTTAATCCCGCGGCGGTTGAATGCAAAGGTGATGCCGGGCAGTTTTTGTAGCCTGGAGGCCATGTTGATACAGGACCCGACAAAGTCGCTGCGATTGCCCACCGAGAATACGGTGCCGCGGGCGAGCCCGCAACGCAGCACTGGCGGCGGCTCGGTCACCACGGCTTCGATACGGGGATAAAACTCACGCTGATAGCGCAGGCAAATTTCGCGCGCGGTGACGATGATGTTGCGGCGCGCATTGTCATCCGAACGCGTGACATCCCACAGCACCAGCAAGCCGTCGCCCATGAATTTGACGAAAAACGGCAACGGGCCCCAGAGCGCGATGCCCTCGGGAAATTCCTCGTGGGTCATTTCCATCTTGATTTGATCCATCAGCCATTCGAGAAACGCGCTGAGAAACACCGGCACCGATAAATGCGGTTCGATTTGCTTACAAAAAGTGGTGAAGCCATCGAGATCGAACATGGCGGCGATCGAATCGGTGGCGAGCGCCTCGCTCGTCAGTTTGCCGAGGCCGAGTAGCGAAGGGTTGAAGCGGTCGAAGGCTTCGCGGGTCAACAGGCGGCGTGTCCGGCCGTCAATTTCCACCCGCGTAAAATCGCCGTTGGCAACGGAAAATGTTCTCATGGCTGTGTTCCATCATGCGCGCGTTGGTCAGCCCCCCTGTGCAGGGTGCCGTGTAAGGTCAGTGACCAAAAGCGTGTTTATCGTTTGTTAAGATTACCATGGCTGCCTGACGACGAACGCTCTCTTGTTTTTCTGCTATGCGAGAAGCAATTTTGCGGGGCTGATGCCGGGCTGGTGAGCGTGCTCACGCTTGCACGACCATAGGTGCCAAAAATCAAAACTAAAGATTTCTCAATTTGTTGCCGTAGGCAGTTAAAATTTTGTGTTAGTCATTTGGTGGGGGGGGGGAGCGTCGTGAGAACAACACAGCAGGTTTTGGCATCGTTTGATAGTGCGGCTGCGCAACTCGCGTCACTGCCTGCGATTGATCCGCAATTCGTGCTTGTTTTCGCTTCGCCCGCATGGTTTGGCGACAGCCGCTTCTTTGCGTTGCTGCGCACGGCGTTTCCGCAGGCGCATTTGCTGGGATGCTCGACAGCCGGTGAAATCAGTACGCAGGGCATACATGACCGCGGGTGCGTCGTCACGGCCGTGCATCTGGACCAGGCACGGGTCGAGGTGTTTGCCGATCAGGTGACGGCTATCGACGATTCGACGGCAGCCGGCAGCCGTCTTGCCGCCAAGCTTGCCGGCGCCGACCCGGCCGCGGTTTTGTTGTTCGCACCGGGCGTCAATATCAATGGCACGGCGCTGGTAGACGGGCTTGCCGCCGGATTGAAACCGGGCGTGCGCATCATGGGCGGACTGGCCGGTGATGATGCCGCCTTTCGCCAGACTTTCACGTTGACGGATGAAGGCATTTCCACGCGTGCCGTGGTGGCAGCGGCATTGCCGGCCGGCCTCACGGTGGGCACCGGTTCCTTTGGCGGCTGGAAACCATTCGGGCCGGCGCGCAAGGTCACGCGCTGCGAAGGCTCGATTTTGTACGAGCTCGACGGCGAACCCGCACTCGAGGTCTATAAACGTTATCTGGGCGAATACGCCAAAGACCTGCCGGCCTCCGGCCTGTTGTTTCCATTTGAGATGTTGGACGCCGGTCATCGTCAGGAAGGTTTAATCCGCACCATCCTCGGCGTTGATGAGGCCGCCGGCAGTCTGGCGCTGGCCGGCGCGATTATTCCGGACGGCTATCTGCGCCTCATGCGGGCTTCGACCGACGCGCTGGTGGAGGGCGCCAATGCGGCGGCGGTGGCCAGTTGCACCGGCCTGCCGCCCTCCGCTGTATCTGGACTCGCCATACTGGTGAGTTGCGTTGGGCGCAAGCTGGTGATGGGCGGGCGCACCGAGGAAGAAGTTGAGACAGTTGGTGAGATCATGGGCGCAGGCACCCAATTGGCGGGCTTCTATTCTTACGGTGAAATCAGCCCGTTTTCGGTGACCACTGATTGCAAGCTTCACAATCAGACTATGACCATCAGCTATCTGCGCGAGGATATTTGATGCCGGTAGGCCGGCTGCTGCAGCGCCAACTCAAACGGCTGTTTGGCGCGACCGACGAGCAAGCACTGCAGGCGCAGCTTGCGCTGTTAGCGGCGCCTGCAGGCGGTGTAGAGCCCGATGAGATCGTGCTTAAACGCGAGGCGCTACAGCATTTTGTCTCGGCGGTGGACGACTCTTATGAGCAGCATCAGCGCGATCTCGACCTCAGCACGCGCAGCCTTGATATCTCATCTGCAGAGCTGACCCAGGCCAATGACCGTCTGCGGGCACAGGCGCAATCTCTGATTGGTGTGTTTAACGAGTTGCGTGGAACCGCCAACAGTCTACTCACATCGCTGGAGCGCGCCCCCCTTGGTGACGACGAAGGCGACCTTGGTCGCCTCGTTTCCCTGATGGGTGAGCTGGTGCGCGAACGCGAACAGTCGCAGGTGGCACTGAAACAGGCGTTGAACGCACTCGGCCAGCAGAAATTCGCGCTCGACCAGTATGCGATTGTCAGCATCACCGATGTCAGCGGGAAAATCACCTACGCCAACGATCGTTTCATTGCGATCAGCGGTTACACACGCGATGAGCTGCTCGGGCAGAATCATCGCCTCATCAAATCCGGTTTGCATTCGCTGGATTTTTTTGTCGACCTGTGGGCTACCATCAATGCCGGCCGCGTGTGGTCGGGTGAAGTCTGCAACCGCGCCAAGACCGGAAAACTCTATTGGGTGGCGGCGACCATCGTGCCGTTCATGGGCGCGGACGGCAAGCCCGAGCAATTTATTGCCATACGCACCGATATTACGGCGCGCAAATACCTCGAAGAGAGTTTGGTCAGTGCGCGGGATTCCGCCGAGGCGGCCAACCGCGCCAAGAGCGAGTTTCTCGCCACCATGAGCCATGAGATCCGCACGCCGATGAACGGCATCATCGGCATGACCGAACTCGCGCTCGACACCCCACTCAACCCGCAGCAGCACGAATACCTCGATGTGGTGCGCAGTTCTGCTGACGCACTGCTCGCTATCATCGACGACATCCTCGATTTCTCAAAAATCGAAGCGGGCAAATTGAACATCGAGCAGGTGGTCTTTGACCTGCCTCATCTGGTCGAGGGTTTGTTCAAACCGTTCCGCGTGCAGGCGGCGGCGAAAAACATCGCGTTGACCTATGCGATGGCGCCGGATGTACCGCCTCATCTGCGCGGTGATCCGGTGCGCTTGCGCCAGATTATGGTCAACCTGATCGGTAATGCACTCAAGTTCACCGCGGCTGGTGCTGTCACCATAGAGATCGGCACGGCAGGGCGCACTGACGACGCCATGGACCTGTGCATTTGTGTGCGGGATACCGGCATCGGCATCCCGAAGGACAAGCTCAGGCATATTTTTGACGCCTTTTCGCAGGCCGATGGTTCGACCGCACGGCGCTATGGCGGCACCGGCCTCGGGCTGGCGATTTGCCGCCGCTTGGTAGCATTAATGGGCGGCGTATTAAACGTCGAAAGCGAACAGGGTCACGGCAGTGCTTTCAGTTTTAGCGTGCGGGTCGGCATGGCTATGCTGGCTGCTGACAGTGCGTTGATCGCGCCGATCCAGCCGCTTGGGGCGCGCTACCGTTTGTTGTTGGCGGAAGACCATCCGGTCAACCAGAAAATCATCATGACGGTACTCGGGAAATCCAATCATTCCGTGGCGCTGGCAGAGAATGGGCGCGTTGCCATCGAAATGGCGAAACTCGAGCGCTTCGACGCAATCCTGATGGATATGCAGATGCCGGAAGTCAGCGGGCTGGAGGCGACCGTGGCGATACGCGCTCACGAGGCCGCCATCGGGGCCATCCGCACACCGATCATTGCGCTGACGGCCAACGCCATGCAATCCGATCGCGAGCGCTGTCTCGAAGTCGGCATGGACGACCATATCGCCAAGCCCATGCGCACCGATGAATTGCATGAAAAGCTGGCGCGCTGGATCGAGGTAAAGGGCGCGTAGTCACGCCGAGTGTTGCGGCTGGCTCGATAGGATGCGTTGGTTGATAACAACCTTGGTGATACGCGTAGCCGCTTGATTTTTTTCTGTGTGCAGGGGCGCCCGTGCCGCTGCGCTGAAGTGGTCGCGGTAGGCGCTGGTGGCCAACAAATACAAAATAAATTACATAGTTTTAATACAAACATTGGTTAATGTAGATTAACATAGGATCTGATCACACGAAGCCGTTGAAGCATGCCGCGGCAGGGCCCGATTAGATACTTTTTTTGATCCGGATTAATTACTGCAAGCGCGCCGACCGCCACAGTGCCGAAGAGCATGAGGCGGAAAGTTGAGGGCAAACGACGTTCTGCGATCGTGTTGCCCGCAGCTGGCACCAGGAGTGGAAGTATGTCGAACGAAAAAAACGCAGCGAGTGCGCGGCGCCGCAGGATTCTGGTTGTCGAGGATCACAATGACACCCGCAAGCTGATCCTGGCCACATTGAAGCTGAGGGATTTGGAGATCGAGGATGTCGGCGACTCCGATACCGCGCTCGCCTCGTTTGTGCGCTTCAAACCCGACGTGGTGTTACTCGACGTGATGATGCCCGGTCCCTGGGACGGCGTCGGCGTGTGCCGCGAAATCCGCGGGCTGGCAGGGCACACGGTTAAAGTCGCGTTTATTACCGCCAAGGGGCAGGACGTTGACATGGCGAACGGCCGCAACGCGCGTGCGGACGCCTATGTCGTTAAACCGTTTAGCCCGCTTAAATTACTGGAAACCATCGACTGGCTGTTTAAAGCGGAACAGCCAGCCCCCTAGGCGCGGCGGTTTTTTATCCATTAAATTCTGCAGCCTTCTGGCAGCGGACGACTCGCAAAGAGGCGCAGGCACCATGGTCACCAAAGTATTAAAAGCCAAGCCCGGCAAGAAAACCACGGTGAAGGCGGCTGCCCCGCGGGTTGCTCGCAGCGGCAAAAAAACGACCGCCAAGCGTGTCGCAACGCCCGTTCTGCCGGCGGGCCTGGAGGCCTTCATCGTTGCACTTCCATTGGCGGCGGCCTGCTTTGACGCGACCGGCGGCCCCGTCTGCGCGAATGGTGAGTTCAGGCGCCTGGTCGCCGACAAGGTAGGGGCCTGGCAGACGCTGGGCGCCGGTGCGTTGGAGGCCATACTGGGGGTCAGCTTACGGGCCGGTGTTTCGCGCGCGAAAGTAACCCTGGGCGGACACAAGTATGACGGTCGCCTGCATAGCCTCGGCGAACAGCAGCAATGGCGGGTGCTTTTGCTGCAGGGCGCCGCGGCGGCGAAGTCGGCCGGAGCGCATGAGGGCATCGAATTTCTCGCGCACGCTGCGCATCAGTTGCGTTCGCCGTTATCAAGCCTGCTCGGCTTTTCCGAACTGCTGCTGAACTTTGAGTTTGACGAAGCCTCGCGGCGTGACTTTACGGAGTCCATACACTCGCAGGCCGCGCGTTTGAGCCGACTGTTAAACGATCTGGTTGATCTCGCCAAGGTTGAATCGCAGGGTGCGGCGGTATTAAAAATGGAGCCGGACGATCTCGCGGCGATCGCCCGCGAAGCGATTAGCGTATTTGGTAGCGCCAACAAAACGGCCAATCTGGCCGCGGACTTGCAAGCGGATCTGCCTCAGGTTGAGTGCGACCGCGAAAAGGTCGGGCGCATGCTGGGGCATCTACTCGAGAACGCGTTGCAGTTTTCGCCACCGGACAGCCTGATCCGCGTGTCCACTTCAATCAACCGCGCCGGCACGCAGGTGGGGCTAGCGGTCGAAGACCACGGCAGCGGTATCGCTGCGGCGGATTTGCCGCGGATGGGTGAGAAATTTTTCCGTTCTGAAACGGCTACGCTGCCGGGCAACGGGCTCGGGCTGGCTTTGGTGAAGGCTGCGATACAGGCGCATGGCGGAACGCTGAAGATCGACAGCGTGCCGGGTGACGCAACGGTGATGACGTTATGGTTTCCGCTGACGCGACGCGGCGAACGCAGCCAGTAAGACCACACACAGCTTAACAATCTGCATAGCCCTATGCCACCTTGGGCATGGGTCGCAAGAAGAGGAGACGGGTCAGTGAATTTCGGTCAAACACGCAAATTTCTGGGACTGCTTTGGACGGCGGTAACAGTATTGATTATTGTGTTTTTGGTGGTCTATACGGTGTCCCGTGACATCCTGCAGAAGCAGGCGGTTGAGGCCGAGGGCCTCAATAACCAGGCCATTGCCCAGGCCATCATGGCGCATACCGAAGCTGTGTTTACACACGCGGATTCGATTGCGCGTTTCGTGCAAAAAGATTGGCGCAGGCTGGATCGCCGCGCGATCACAGATTTCGTCGATGCCAAGCAGTTGTCTCAGGCGGGCATACTGCAGGTTGCCCTGGTCGACGCAAAGGGCTTGGTGACCTGGGGTTCGCTACCCTTTGTTCCAGGTACGTCCATCGCGGATCGCGAACACTTCAAGGTGCATATCGCGCCCGGCGGACCAGAGCGTTTTTTGAGTGATCCGGTGTTGGGACGGGTATCGAAACAGTGGTCGATTCAGTTGACCCGTCGTCTCACCGATGCCGCCGGACGATTCGCCGGTGTGGTGGTGGTGTCGATTAATCCGGAATATTTTGCTGAACGCTACTCGCCCCTTCAAGCCGGCAGCCAGAGACGCATTACCGTGGTCAGCACCGACAGCAGCTTGATTCTTGCCCGAGGTGCCCCGCTCGTTAACATGCCCGCGATATCGATTGGAGAGAGTTATGCCAAACATCCCGTTATGCAGGCGTCGCGTGGAATTCCAGCGGGCTACACGGTAGGTAGGTCAGTACTGCGAAATGTACCGCTGATTTATGGCTGGGCTCGATCCGCGAGTTATCCATTATTGACGGTAGTGGCCACCGATCAAGAGGCGACCCTTGGGTTGCATCGTCAGGCCGAGATTAATCTGCGCTGGGCGATTGGCGCTGCGATCGTGCTGTTGCTGGGGCTGGCTTGGGGGGCGAGTGCAGCTGTAGTCAGTCAGTCTAAATCGCTGCAGATTATGGAGGACGCGCGGCGCATCGCTGTGGAATCGGATGCCTTCAAGAGTGAATTTATCAACGCGATTTCACATGAGGTGCGCGGGCCACTAACCAATATCAACGGCTTTGCCGAGTTGATGTCGATGGCCCCGCTCGATCAGGACACCATCAAGGATTATTCCACCACCATCCTGCGGGCCGGCGAACACCTCGAACGTATCGTCAATCAGTTGCTCGACGCGGAAAAAGCCAGCCTCGGTAAACTCGTATTACATCTTGAGCCGACCGATGTGCGTGCGCTGATCGCGCAGTGCGTGCATATTAATTCGGTGGCGGCGATGAAGAAAAACCTCGAACTCAAACTCAATTTTGAGGGTGAGATACCGCTGACTACCTGGCTTGATGGGTTGCGCTTTTCGCAAGTTCTGCATAACTTTCTGAACAACGCGATCAAATTCACCGGTGCAGGGAGTGTGAATGTCGATGTGTTTGCCGACAAGGTGGCATTGCGGGTGACGGTGCGCGACACCGGACCGGGTATCGCACTGCGCTACCAGAAGCAAATATTCGAACGCTTCCGCCAGGGCGACCCTCTACTCAGTCGCATTCATGGCGGCACCGGGCTTGGCTTGAGTTTGAGCAAGTCTCTGGTCGAGTTGATGGGCGGGCGCATCTGGTTCGAATCGATGATCGAGGTTGGCTCGACGTTTGCGTTTGAAATTCCGCTGGTGCATGAGCCGTCGTCGATCGGCGACCTTCCCGGGACTGCCCCACAGGCTTAGCGAGGGGCGCGGCGGCGGCACGAGAACGCAAGTTCTGCCGCGTCGAGGGCGGCCGTTATTTGATTTGCCCCTCTTGTGTGTTAATTTAACGGCACCGCGAAACAATAAAAACAAGCGGACCAATCGATGGAGGAGGCTAAGTCATGATACGCAAACTGAGAACACAGCGTGACGACCAGCAGTGGATGCTGGATCTGGCGTTGAATATGCGCGGTCGGGTGCAGAATTTCGAACGTGATGATTTGGAAGTGCCGGCCGGCAAACGTGCGCGCAACTATCGCATGCTGCCCAAAGTGTGGCGCGAAGCGGCGGAGCGGCACGAAAAACTCGCCAAACGCGCGCACGCGCTGGGCGCCAACGAAACCGCCTGCTATCACTACGATCAGGCCATTGAATCGTATCGCTGGGCCCAGCATCCGATCTTCTTTGATAATCATCCGGTCAAGAAATATCTCTACAAGAAAATGTCCGAGATGGTCGACCGCCGCAGCGAGGTGGCCAATCATCCGATCGAACGGATTGAAGTGCCGTTCGACGACGGCAAGACCATCTCCTGTTTGTTTCATCTGCTGCCAGACCGCCGCAAGGCACCGGTCGTTTTGTTCGTGCCGGGCATGGATATGACCAAAGAAGCCTTTCCGCGTGCCGCAGTGAATGTCGGCATTGCGCGCGGCTTCCATGTCATCGCCATCGACGGGCCGGGGCAGGGCAACTCCAATATGCAGAAGATCCGCTCGGTCGGTGACAACTACGAGCGTGCGGGTGCCGCTGTCATCAGTTATTTGATGACGCGCAAGGAAGTCGATAAAACGAAAATCGCCATCTACGGCATCAGCATGGGCAGTTACTGGTCGTTGCGCCTGTCGAGCTATGACAACCGCGCCGCAGCGGTGGTCAGTTCGGTGGCCTGCTTTAACCCGAACAACACGATCTTTACGCAGTGCTCGCCGCGCTTTAAACAGATGTTTATGTATATGGCTGGCTACGACGACGAGGAAAAGTTCGACCGCGAAGTGGTGCAGGACATGACGGTGCGCGGCCATTTGCAGAAGATCAAAGCGCCCACGCTGCTGGTCACCGGCGAGTTTGATCCGCTCTGTCCGCTCGAAGAAGCGGTCGAGGCGTTTGGCGATTTGAAGGTGCCGAAGGAAATGTGGGTGGTGGAAAACCAGTATCACCCGCTGTGGGCCTTGCCGAATTTCGGTGGTCTCGATTGTCACGAGTATGTGTTCGATTGGTTGAAGGCGCTGTTCACCGGCAAACGTGTGCCGATGAAGAAGGGCCGCATCGCTTACATCAAAGAGAATGGTGACGGCCCCTGGGGCGATTGCGAATGGAAGCCGCCAATCAAGCCAGGGCAGGCCTACTTCTAGTATTTGGTTATTCCGGTGCCCCTGGCAGTAATGCCAGGGGCACCGGCCCTTTGATCGTCGCCTTTTACGGAGCACGCCATGAACCGACTGATGCCTGCAGTCCTGCTCGTCATGTATACCGCAATGCTCGCCTTACCGTCATTTTGTAACGCACAGGGATTGGCCGCCTTGCTGCCGAAGAAACAGATGTTGATTGTGGTGCCCAACGCCGCCGCTGGCCCCAATGATTATCTCGGCCGCGTAATCCAGCAGAAATTGTCTGAAAGCCTGAAGCAAAACGTGGTGGTTGAAAACAAACCGAGCGCCAATGGGGTGGTGGCCGGTGAGTTTGTCGCCCGCGCGCCTGCCGATGGCAGCGTCATCGCGGTGGGTAATACCGGCACCAACGCGATCAATGCCACTTTGTATCGTAAGCTGTCGTACGACCCGGTGCGCGATTTTGTGCCGGTGATCAATGTATTCGAAACCGGGCTGGTGTTGGCGGCTTATACCAAGCTGCCTGCGGAGAGCATTAGGGACATCATCGCGCTGTCGAAGAAAACGCCGAATTCGATCAATGTGGCAATTGCCGGGGCGACCGGCGAGATAGCCACCAATGCGATCAAGGCGATGGCCGGGATCGAGATGAACAACGTGCCCTACAAAGGCGGTGCGCCGGCGGTGATCGCCGTGATGTCCGGGGAATCGCATTTCGTGCTCACCCCTTATATCGGCGTCGGTGCACAGGCCGAGGGTGGCAAGCTTAAGTTAATCGGCGTGACCGGGGCGCGGCGTGACCCCATGCTGCCCAATGTGCCGACGCTGGCGGAGAGCGGTTTGCCCGGTTATGAAATCAGTATGTGGTATGGCATTTTCGCGCCGGCAAAGACACCTGCCAATATCGTGAGTGCGTTAAACCGCGAAATCGCCCAAATCGTCAATCACCCGGATATCAAGGCGAAGATCGCCGCCCAGGGCTTTGAGCTGGTGGCCGGCACGCCGGAACAATTTGGCGAGCAGGTCAAACGCGATGCCGAGCGTTATCGCAAGATTATTCTCGACGCCAAGATGCAGCAGGATTTGTAATGGCGAAGCTCGCGACCGCGCGAAGGTCGCTGAATGGTTCCGCACGCTTCCGTAGCAAGGCCCGCAGCATGACCGTCAGCATGACACTCGAGCTCGATGGTTATGGATGCAGCGACGGGCACAGCCACGTGCAGCTCGGGGGCTGCGCGCCGGGGGTGGATGATGAGTGACGTCATTGCCGGCCTGCCGCCAACGCTCAACGCCAACCGGCCGCTCGAGCGCTGGGTGGCCTTTAATGCCGACGGCACGGTCACCGTACGCACCGGCAAGGTTGAGATCGGTCAGGGCATCGTTTCGGCGATGGCACAAGTTGCTGCTGAAGAACTCGATGTTGATTACCAACGTATCCGCATGCCCGCGGTGGACACCGCGCTGAGTCCCGACGAGGGCTCGACCTCCGGCAGCCGTTCGGTCGAGGAAGGCGGCTCTTCGTTGCGCCAGGTCTGCGCCGAAGTGCGTGATGTCATGCTGCAAGCGGCGGCGCGACTGTTCAAGGTGAGTCTGGAAAAACTCGCCGTCGATGACGGCAATATCATGGTGCGTGGCAGTAACCAGATGGTGACCTACTGGGAGCTCGCGCCTGATGTTGATTTATCGCGTCCGGCAAACGGGCAGGTGAAACCGAAGACGGCGGGTGAATTATTCCTGGTGGGCAGCGCGCTGCCACGTCTCGATATTCCCGCCAAGGTTAGCGGCGCGGGTTTCATACAGGACCTTGAATTACCCCGCATGCTGCACGGTCGTGTGCTGCGACCGCCTTCGTATCGCGCCACGCTACGTGCGATCGATGAGGCGCCGACGCGCGCCTTGCCCGGCGTTGTTGTGGTCGTGCGCGAAGGCAATTTCATTGGCGTGGTGGCCGAGCGCGAAGAGCAGGCGATCAAAGCCATGCGTGTGCTGGCCACTCATGCGCAATGGGATGAACAAGCGGATTTGCCAGACATGGAGGCCTTGCCGGCGTTTCTGTATGCCCAACCGTTTGAGGAAGAAATTCTTAGCGCCAAGCAGTCTGAGGGAAAGCAGATCGGTGATAAGCAAGCTGACGGAAAACACGTCGGGGGCAAACCGCTACGCACCCTGAGCTCGACCTTTACGCGCCCCTATCTGGCGCATGCCTCGATTGGTCCGTCGTGTGCGCTGGCGTGGTGGCGCAAGGGAATGCTGGAGGTGTGGTCGCACAGTCAGGCGATTTTTCCGCTGCGTGCCGAGCTGGCGAAGATCCTCAAAATGGATACGGCATCGATTGTGGTGCGGCATGCTGAAGGTTCAGGTTGTTACGGCCATAACGGTGCGGATGACGCGGCGCTCGACGCGGTATTGCTGGCGCGCGCTGTCGCCGGTCGACCCGTTCGCCTGCAGTGGATGCGCGAGGATGAATTTGGCTGGGAGCCCTTCGGGCCGGCGATGGCCGTGCAATTGCAAGCCAGCCTTGATGCGGATGGGCGGGTAGTGCAATGGGATGAACAGATCTGGGGCAACCGCCATCTGACGCGCCCCGGACGCCTGCCCAACCCGGGCTTGCTGGCCGCCTGGCATCTGGACCCCTCACTGGCGCCACCACCGGCGATCGATATGCCACTGGCGATGGGCGGTGGCAGTCAGCGCAACGCACTGCCTTATTACGATTTTCCGAATGAACGGGTGGTCAATCACGCCGTGCAGCCAACGCCGCTGCGGGTGTCGA
>Ga0114978_10001549_pt1 | contig 19273 bp, 14 predicted proteins | sample S_140212_EF_Meta_FD_87027 | JGI IMG/M metagenome (GOLD analysis project Ga0114978, IMG submission 87027) | Freshwater microbial communities from Lake Simoncouche, Canada to study carbon cycling - S_140212_EF_MetaG | ecosystem: Environmental > Aquatic > Freshwater > Lake | place: Lake...
GGTCCTGTTGCACCCATATTACCAGTAGGACCTTGCATACCAGTTTCACCTGTAGGACCTGTTGAACCATGTGTACCATCTAAACCAGTACATCCGGTCGCACCAGTATGACCTTGCAAACCTTGCATACCAGTATTACCTGTAGGACCTGTCGAACCATGTGTACCATCTAATCCAGTAGGTCCGGTTGCACCCATATTACCAGTAGGCCCCATATCACCGGTTGGTCCAGTGCATCCGGTATTTGTCGAGAATCCAGCAGGTCCAGTTGCACCAGTATGACCTTGCAAACCTTGAATACCAGTATTACCGGTAGGACCCGTTGAACCATGTGTACCATCTAATCCAGTAGGTCCAGTTGCACCCATATTACCAGTGGGACCTTGCATACCAGTTTCACCTGTAGGACCCGTTGAACCATGTGTACCATCTAATCCAGTAGGTCCGGTTACACCCATATTACCAGTAGGCCCCATATCACCGGTTGCACCCGTCGCACCCGTATTTGTAGAAACACCAGCAATACCTTGTTCACCTTGTGCTCCTGTAGGACCTTGTTCGCCAGTATCACCTTGAATCCCTTGTAAACCAGTCGGTCCTTGTAAACCAGTATCCCCTCGAATCCCTTGTAAACCAGTATCCCCTCGAATCCCTTGTAAACCGGTTGGCCCTTGTAAACCAGTCGCCCCCTGTGGTCCAGTATCACCTTGTGGTCCAGTATCACCGTCATTGCCTTGTGCACCAGTGTCACCTTGTGGCCCCGTATCACCTTGTGGCCCCGTGTCACCTTGTAGTCCAGTATCACCACTTGGTCCAGTATCACCAATTGGCCCAGTATCACCACTTGGTCCAGTATCACCTTGTGGCCCAGTATCACCTTGAGGACCAGTATCACCTTGTGGTCCAGTGTCACCTTGTGGTCCAGTGTCACCTTGTGGTCCAGTGTCACCTTGTCCACCGGGTGAACCATCATTACCCGGTTGTCCTTGTCCACCATCATTGCCAGGTTGTCCCTGTGGACCCATAATACTAGCATTCAAATAAGTCGTGGAATTAGTGATATACGGAGCAGTATTATTAAACCCGGCTGTTTGTGATGTAATTGCTCCATGTATCGAGTAGATTGAATTATTGAACGTGACGGATGTGCATATACATACTAAACTATTTACACCATCACTCAGTTGTAAAACTACATTCGAAAATCCATAAATAATAGTAATCAATGCATTTATCCAAGGTGTAACGTCATTGCCATTCATATTTACTGCATTGATTTGGATAGTGGAAGGATAAGAAACAAAGTTATAAACATAATTGGAAGTGTCAATACTCATTGTCCCCGGGCTACTCGCATCCCCTGTATTCAACCACGACTCAATTTGGTTCGTTCCATTCATTCCAGTAGAACCCGTAGAACCAGTATCGCCGGTGGAACCAATTGAACCAGCATCACCTGTAGGACCTGTCGAACCCGTCGAACCGGTGAATGAACCGGCCAATTGCAAAACGGCCGAGAACCATGTTCCGGAACCCGATGCGGTTCCTTGTAACAACGTTTGTGTCGAACTCGTGTTGGAAGTGAATCCAGTGAATTCCAAATAATCCGTCGTTCCGTTCAAATACACCAGCTTTGAATCGCCTTGTGAATTGCCTGTATACATATTCAATGTCGACTGTACAATCATTATCGTAGAACCATTCAACCGAATCTGCAAATTGGTCTGAGAACCGGAAATATCGGAAATATCACTGTTCGTCCACCACCCATTCAATGAAATGAGATAATACCCAGCGATATTTGGCTGAAACCGTGTTGAATTGGTTCCCGCATTTTTTAGCCAAGACTGCTCATCATAATCGGAGACAAATGGTATAACTACATCGCCGGCCGAGCAATTCAGCGAAAAATCGGTGCTCAATATACCTTGTGTCAGATAATTGCTAGGGTAATATCCAACACCAGCCGGTCCTTGTATACCAGTTGCGCCTGTATTACCTTGCGGTCCAGTCGCGCCCTGCGAACCAGTAGCGCCCTGTGAGCCAGTGGCACCAGTCGCACCTTGGCCGGTAGGTCCAGTTGAACCGGTAGAACCTATATCACCTGTTGAGCCAGTCGCGCCTTGTAACCCAGTCGCGCCCTGTAATCCAGTGGCACCGGTAGAACCTTGACCAGTAGGTCCCGTTGCACCGGTAGAACCCGTGGCACCAGTTGAGCCGGTGAATCCAGTCGCGCCTCGTAATCCGGTCGCACCCGTCATTCCTTGGCCGGTAGGTCCAGTCGAACCAGTCGAACCCGTCGAGCCTGTCAAACCAGTCGCACCCGTTGCACCGGTGGGCCCATCAATCCCGTCCAATCCAACAGAATAGGTGGTAGAAGAACCAAACGTCCCCAAAATATTCTGGATATTTCCTACAATGAGGGCGCCGGTGTTTGAATTATAGTTTTGAACGACACCTTCGAACCGATTTGCACTGTTGGAGGACTGAATCACTAACACTGAATTGCCGGCCATGTAGGCCAATCCGGTTGCTATGTAGATGGTAATCGAACCACCCAATACAGGAGACAAAGTGGCAACACCACTGCTGCTATATTTATCGCCGTTCGCGCCATTTTGACCGGTAGGCCCGGTGGATACGCTGCGCGATACGATAATCTCCGGTCCGAATGGTACACCGTTTGCATCGATTTCGCGGGCAGTCAAATTCACGCCGTTTGTTCCAATTTGCCATTGACCGACATTGAGAGACGAGACAGATGTCGTGTTATTCATATTCACACCCAATGTACGAGACAATTGGATATTTGATTTATTCGGCAAAGACATATACTATTGTTGGATATAAAAAGGCAAATCGATAGATACATTGAAAAGATAATTCATCAAAAAACTCTCAAAGCTATCGAAATGAAAAAATAAATTTGTGAAAACTAAATCCGAAAAGAAAAAATAAAAAAAATATGAATCAATCAATCAAATCAAATCAATCAAAATAAAATGTATTTATAAATACAGAATATATACATAAATAGAATGTCAACACAACACCAATTGGATTTGGATATTCGCAATTATAGTATAAAAGACCTCGAAACGTTTTTCCAATTACGAGGCGAATATACGGCGAAAGATGTAGAAGCGAAAGAGTACAAGATACGCGAACAGTTATTGTCGAGCGGACATATCGATAAGAGATTCAAACGTGACCTCATTGATTTCTTGGAAACGGGCAAGAGATGGATATTGGTGGCCAAATTCGAAAAGAAGGCGCCGACGACGATTCCTAAAAAACTGGATACAATGGACGATGTGCCTGCATCAAAACAACTGCCCTCGTCACGCGCCGTCAATGTCATCGAGCGCCCGCCGACCCAGTTCATACACACAAAAACGGACGAATATTACCAGGGCGTACTGAACCCGCTTGAAACACGGGTAATTACCAAGTGTTTGAACATCGACACTCAATTCCGCGAGAACTTGCACAAAACGCAATGCAGCGATTTCATGCTGAATTTGCCGACGAAATTGAACAAAGTCGTATCCATGCAATTGGCGTCGATTGAAATGCCGATTTCGTTTTACGGCGTATCCAAAACATACGGCAATCATTATTTCTATGTGCGTCTGACACAAGAAATCGATGGCACAACACAACCGGAACTATCGAAACAGGTGATGATAAAAGACGGCAATTACAATGCGGCGGATTTGATTGCGGAAATCAATGATGTTCTCCAACATGGCAATGATATATTCGCCGCACTGGAATTCGTGTTGGATATAACATCGACGGGGTCGGGAACGGGAAAAGCGACCTTGAAAATCGTTCCTACTGCGCCGAATGCAATGACGATTGTACACGTGGTTCTCGATTTTTCGACGGGCGAATCGGGGAAAGATGCGCATTTATCGACGAAATTGGGTTGGAATCTGGGGTTTACGAAGCCTCTGTATGAAGGGCTTTTAGAATATACGGCGGATACGATAATCGAGCCGGCGTCGATACGCTATTTGTTTCTGGCGATAGACGATTACCAGAATAGTGCGAACAATCATTTCATTTCGGCGTTTGAAAAATCGGTGTTGAATCCGAATATATTGGCGAGAATCACGATAAAAGGCGCCTATTTCAGCTTGGTCATGGAGAACGATTTGAGTATTGTGACGGAACCGCGCAAATATTTCGGACCGGTGGATATACAGAAATTGAGAATCCGGATATTTGACGAGCATGGGCGTATTGTCGACATGAATGGCGCGAATTTCTCGTTTTGTCTCAATTTCAAATGCATGTATGATTTATGAATATTTTATGCGTATCTTATATAACATAGAAAATATGCCGTATACCATGCGAAAAGTACCGAAGAAGAATTGCTACAAGGTCTACAATAGCAAGACAAAGCGTGTGTTTGCAAAATGCACGACGAAGACGAATGCCAAGAAACAGATGCGTTTGTTGAGGGCGATTGAGAACAATAAGAATTTTGTTAGGAAACCGAAACCTTTAGCAGGAGGAACAGAGAAGAGAAAACCGAATTCACACAATGAATCCCAAAAATCGAAACAAGTCAAACGTGATGAATTCACACCGGAAGAAATGAAGCAGATTGTACAAACTTCAATTAGAACAGGAATCACCACGGATGAATCGATTGAACAAATGAGAACCATGAAGAATAATAGAGAACAAGAGACAACATCGGCCGCAAATACATTAGTATCCATGAAAGCCAAAGATGCAAGAGATGATGCAGCAGATGCATTACTATCACTGAAGAAAACCAAGTAAAATGTCGCGAAGTTCTCAAAGAAGAGCAAAGAATTCTTCTGTAGGATAAATCCAAAAATAAATTAAATAAAAAAACAAATATAGATTCGTTTGTTTCTTTTTATGTAAAAGAGACAAAGGACGATGGATACACCAAGTGAAGAACAACGTATTATTATCGACTATATAAAATCGGGGAAAAATGTGATAGTAGATGCGTGTGCAGGGTCAGGGAAATCGACGACAATTCTGTCATGTGCGAAAGAAATGCCCGAGACCACTTTCCTCCAAATCACATACAACGCATCGCTGAGGAAAGAGGTACGCGAAAAAATCCGCGAAATGCAGCTGACGAATATAAAGGTGCACACATATCACAGTTTGGCCGTCGCGACTTACGACAAACAGGCGCACACGGATACGGGAATTCGCTATGTTCTCCACCAAAACATGCCGCCACAAAATGGCGTCAAAATCAACCGCAAAGACATAATCGTGTTGGATGAATGCCAAGACACCACACTTCTTTATTTCCAGCTTATCCTCAAATATGCGAAAGATATGGGCACGCCTTTTCAATTGATGGTTCTCGGCGATTATATGCAGGGGCTCTACGAATTCAAAGGCGCGGATATTCGGTTTCTGACACATGCGCAAGAAATATGGCAAAAGTGCACCTTTTTGAAAACCCAGGAATTTGTGAAATGTACGCTTCACATGTCGTATCGTATCACGAACCCGATGGCGGAGTTTGTGAACAAGGTGATGTTGGGCGAGATGCGGCTTCTGGCGTGTAAAGAGGGGGAGCCGGTGATGTATATGCGCAATTCGATGCATAATTTGGAGCGGCAAGTAGTATTTCAAATACGTCGGCTTATCCAAGAGGGGACAAATGCGAGTGAAATATTCGTGTTGGCGGGGTCGATTAAAGGGGCGAACAGTCAGATACGTAAAATCGAGAATGTTCTCGTGCAAGCGGGAATACCGTGTCATGTGCCCATGTTTGAGACGGATAAAATCAATGAAAAGGTGATGGATGGAAAGGTGGTGTTCTCTACGTTTCATTGTGTGAAAGGGCGGCAGAGGGCGCACGTGTTTGTAGTGGGATTCGACCAGAGTTATTTGGACTATTATGCGAGAACCGAGGACAAAATGATGTGTCCGAACACGTTGTATGTGGCGACGACGCGTGCGACGAAGAAATTGTACCTGTTGGAGACGGACCATTATCCGGAAGACAGGCCGCTGTCGTTCTTGAAAATGTCGCATCATGAGATGAGACAGGCGGCGTATATTGATTTCAAAGGAACGCCGAAAACCATGTTTGTGGAGAAGGAAAAGGAGGACGACGAGACGGAGATAAAAATGCATTATGTGACGCCGACGGACTTAATCAAGTTTATTCCGGAGCATGTTCTCGAAGAAATATCGCCATTGTTGGATACGATGTTCATCAAAATCTCGGATGCGAATGATGAGACCGAGTTGGAGATTCCGAATATGATAAAGACGAAAGGTGGGTTGTACGAAGAAGTGAGCGATTTGAATGGGATTGCGATTCCCTCGATGTATTACGATTTCATACGGTCGTATTGGAATGAAGAAACCGAAGAAGGTTCTCAACATCCGAATATTTTGTACGAGCTTATCCAAGATGCAATTGAGAACATGAAGCCGAATCATCATATGTTTCTGCGTGAAAAAGTGGCGAATTTATCGCCGGAGTGTAGTTCGATTGGTGATTATTTGTACATGGCGAATGTGTATGTGGCCACGCAGGAGAAATTGTATTTCAAATTGAAGCAGATAGAAGAGGACGAATATGAGTGGTTGTCGCAAGACGTGCTTTCGAAATGCAAGAAGAGAATTCGAAAGGTTCTCGAAAAAGAATGCACAAATTCAAAACCGGAGATTGAAAAAACGGTCTTGCAAAAATCGGACGAGAAAGCGCATGCAACTATCGACCAATGTTTAGCAGTGTATTCGGATTTGGCGACGCATCAGTTTCGATTCACGGCGCGAACCGATTTGATGACGGAAACAACGCTGTGGGAAATCAAATGCACATCGGTGATTTCGATGGACCATTTTCTGCAAGTGGTCATATATGCATGGATAATGCGAACGACGGATACGGGGTTCTCAAAAGACGTAAAAATTTTCAATATAAAGACGGGCGAAATATGGAAGCTGGAAGCGGATAAATCCCTGTTGGATAGAATCATGGTGTGTTTGTTGAGAGGCAAATACGGGAAACAGACGCGAATGGCGACAGAAACCTTTATCGAAGATTGTCATGCCTTGTTTTAAGGCAAAAAATATTATTCACTTGCGAATACAAGTGAATAATTACAAAGCCCCCTATGGGAATCGAACCCATGACCTTCAGTTTACAAGACTGACGCTATACCACTAAGCTAAAGGGGCGCTTATTATTTTCCGTCTTTATTTGTTTATATCGTTTTCATGTCAATTACAATCATACAACGATTGTGTTTTTCTTTTTCATTGAATAATAACATAAATAATATAGGTATTTATAGTAATGGAAAATATTCTTGTAATAGAATCACCGGATGATAGTAAAATTAAGAATAAATATTACAAAGGCGCTCTCTATGCAATGCAAATGCCCGACGAATGGATACTCAATGAGTTGCCGGGTACAGGAAGAACCTGCAAAAAATGCATTTCAAGCGCGATGTGGCGCAATGTGTTGATAGGTTATTGCGAAGATTGCGCGATGTTGTACAAGTATACACGCGGTCCGGGTTTTTACAGTAAAGCGGTCGAATTCAGTTGGCGTTCTATGAAAACGAGTGCATATAATACGTATTTGAAAGACGTCAATCTCGATAAAGATGTCGGTAAATTGGAATGGGCACCGCAAGATACGATGCCGACGCATTATAACACGTATAAATACGCATTTGAACATGATGAGAAAAATAGGGATAAGATATACAACAACATTGTAAGAGAAGAAGAGACAGAAGACAATGTTTATGAATGTGTAGAAGAGCCGGAGGTGATAGAAATATCGGTTTCTTCTGAGAACAAAGAGAAAAAATCAAGTAAATACTACAATATATACACGATGGGTACATCGATACTGATTTCATCTGTAGTATTGTATGCGCTCTTCAAATATTGTAAACCGGTGCACAAATAGAGAAGAGAACAAATCTATAAACCCTGTTGGATAGGGGAGGAGGAGGGTGTTCGGTTGCATGCATCAACGATTTGCTGTAAACATGTTTCGGAATCGTGTGAGAAGGACAACATAAGCATTTGAACAGCGGAGGGAGAAATGGCGTAATCGGTCATTTTATTGAAAAAAGGTTCATATTTATCCATGTTCTCAATGGCCACTTCAAAATTATAGATGAACATTTCGCGAATGATGTTGACGGTGCATTTCTTCATTTCAATCATGGCGTCAATACGGCCGGGACGGATAAGCGCCGAATCAAAAGTGTTCAATGGCATGTTGGTAGTGAAAATAATCATTGCATTGTACAATTCAATGACACCGTCAAACAGATTCAAAATATAGTCGAGAGTTAGTTCGTCGTCTTGTTTTATGATGGAGCTAATCATTTTTTTGTCGGATTCGGAGGTGATAGAGGATGTCATGATGTTTACATAATCATGTTTTCCAACAGTGGATGTTTGGGCGTTGTTGGTCTGATTTTCCTGCGAAGTTCTCTGTTTGAATACGTCGACGCGGTTTGCATCGAAATCTTCGAAGATATAACAGATTTCGTCTAATCCGTAGGTTTGGTTATTGATTTTCAGTTGGCGAAAGAGGGCCGAAAAATCGCGACAGGTTTTGAGTCGCGACCATTGGACAATGACGCCGTGGCGTTTGGTTTCGTTGAGAATGCCTTTAATGACGGACGTTTTTCCGCAGCCGGGTTCGCCGTGTAATAAGAGCGCATATTTATATGGAATGCCTTTGTAATCGTACTCCAATTCTGCAGCCGTTTTGATATGCGACGTTTTTTGTTTGTTCGTCGAGTTATTCTTACTGTCATTTTTATATTTATTCGTGTCGGATATATGATGAAGACGTTTCGGGAATTTGCGTATTTTATCAAGAATTTCTTGCCGGTTCTCGAAAAATACGTTTTTATCTAGGAATTTATTGCTATGAAACGGATAATTGTGAAAAATGAGAGTAGGTTGTTTGTAGTAGCTGTCTTCGTCGCAGGATTGGACGGTTTCAATGTATTCGAAAATCATTTGTTGGTCGGTTTCCTTGCTTTGATTGTATTCGAGTTCACACGATTCAATGAAATCCTGTAGGATATGTATGGATTGAATGCCGGGAGTTGAAATGCGGTAATTGTAATTCTTGGATTTGCTTATTTTTTGCGTGTTTGATTTATTTTCGGTGGAATTTTCACCGGATTCGGACGATTCTTCTTGGAAAAAAACGATGTTCTCGAAGAAAATGTCGGGGTTCTCGGATATTTTGACTTTGCCGCGGTTGTTCGGAATCAAAATGTATTCGCGATTGGTTTCGTCGCCGCAGTAGTCTTCTTCAATGTTCTGTATTTCGCACAATTCTGTGATGTCGCTGATAGTATGATGCAAGAGGAAATAATTGATTGCGCGAAACCGCAGACTATAATCGGTCTTGTTGAATGTCGAATTCCATGCGCGTTTGATTGCGCGTTTGTGGGTTGGAATGGTGATGGAGCATTCATGGTTGTTATGGAAGAAGAAATGTTTGATTTTATCTAGAAGGAGTTGGAAGTAATATCGATTTTCGGAGAATCGCATGAAGTTTATAAAAAAGATGAAACATATATTGAAGAGAGGGGTGTTTTGATTGATATTCATCATGTTGGAGTACAAATACATCTGTAGGATATTAGAGGAGTCCATTTTTTATAGTAGTAGATTGAAAAGTTTCTATTTGTATTTCAGAAAATTGAAATTGAATCGATGTTCTCTTTTACTGCATATTCCTTGCAAAAACCCACCCATATACACAAACGAATGTTGAGCCAAACCCTGCAATTCTATTTATTTCTGATTTGTATGATACATATAAGCGATTTATTACAATTTTTCAGAATAGTGTTTTTGGAACTGCCTGCGCCACGTATCAACAAGACGAAAGAAAAAGAGAATAAAGAGAAAAATCTTACACATAGACGAATGAAAACGCGGAGCCAGACAAAAAAAGAAGAAAGTTCTCTGTTGGAACCGACACTGATATATGAATGTGTGGATGAATTTATGGATACAATCGATTTCGATGAAGCAAGTAAAGCGTGGCGTTCAAATAAAATCAAATTAAAAAATGGATGTTTTCGGTATAAAAAAGAGCGGGTTTCAAGAATGAAATCCAACCAATAAATAAAATAAATGAGAACACAGATAAAAATAAAGGGTATATACCCCTATTTTTTATTGTTTTTTTTGTTGTTTTATCGGATGGCCAGGTAAATGTATCGGTCGGGTTCGGTGGGGTCTCTGTAGTCGGCATCGTAGTAACAGTCGTAAAAGAGACATCCGTCGTCCGTCGTCAATTGAAAATCGTATTCGGGTGGCATAAATCCAGTGATAAAATTCCAGTACTGAACCGGAATTTGGAAGGAGTAGAGGCCTTGGTTTCTCTCAATCGCGCACCATGTCTCGAAAAGATTGGGCGTCTCCATGAAATAGGTGAGAAGAGCGGACATGGGCATGGATTCTTCCTTCAAAATGCGGAGAATGTTTTTTCCAGCAGGGGTCATGTTGTCGGATTCCATCTTGGAAAGCATAGTATTAATGGTCATATTGTTGGTATTGTTGGTTTTGTTGTTGTTAGGTGTGTAATTCATTTCGGGGAAAAAAAGATTTCAATTTTTTTCTTATATTATTGTGTAAAAAACAATATAAATAAAATCAAACATGTATGTTTGTCCGGACTTAGCTCAGTTGGTAGAGCATTTGACTGTAGAGTATGAACATTGATTTCGTAGCGTTGGAATCAAAATGTCGCTGGTTCGATTCCGGCAGTCCGGAACTTTCATATTCATATGATTATGAACATGAACATGAAAATTGATTTACTTTTCGCGAGTAAATAAATGTACACAGATAGACATCTAGTAAACATAAAGATAAAAATAAAATGATTGAGCCAATTTCAAATGAAAAACTGGTTGCATTTTTGCAAATAAACTTGCCGAGTGACATCAAGCGGACTATTTACGAAGAGCATTTCAAGATGTCAATTATTTACAATAAAAAATACGATGAACTGATGAAACAAGTGAATAGCGAAGAATGCAAGTCCCTGGATAGAACGAAATTAGTGTCGATGGTGGAAACGGTGATTGAAAAACCCAACTTTTGTAAATTTGTGTGCTCAAAAAACGAATTGTTTGCGAGACTATACGACGACCATTATAGAAAAGGTAAAAAAAACTTTGTAAGAATGAATGATTTGAATAGTTTGACAATGAGTTGGTTGATGTACTTATATCATTGATTGTGTTGGATTTTGGTTTCATTGTATTTTCGAAGTAGATAAATAATTGGTAGTATGATTAAAGCGTGAATAAAATGAGGTGGTTTTGAATTGGGTGTGGGAGTAGGTGGAGTGGGTGGTCTAGAATATTTGAAATTAGAAGAAAAAGCCCTTTTTTGATTTGTATAAAAATTCCATTGTTTTTTTTGATTGACGGTGACCTTTTGTTTATTTTGCAATGCGATTTGTGAAAATACAGAAGGAGATATATAGAAGATGGGTCGAAAGTTTCGATACATTTTTGGAAGCATAAGATGATATATTGAAATTATGTTTCAATATACCAATCAATTTTATAGATTTTCCATATTGTAATGAGTTAGTTATATTGATTTATATAAACGCACTGTTTTGCTTTTCATCTTTTTTGAGGATTTGTGATTCGTTTTACTTGTCATGGATTTCAAGGTTTTGCTTTTATATGTAATAGATTTCGGTTTATCACTTACGTATTTTAAATACTCATTATTATTTTTTGAGATTTCATATAAATATTCGACTCCGTCCAAATAGTGTTCCATTTGTTTTGAAAGTTCTCCTCCACCTCCTCTCATGTCGCTCTTTTTGATATGACAATATCCAATTCGGATTCTTGACATAAATTGATAGGAGCCATATTGCAAATAGTTGGAGAAATCGGATAATGTACGGAATAAAGACAAGGCATTGATAAGCATGTTTTCATAGAAAATTTTATTAGAGGACCCTTGTGTATATCCGAATTTTTTAAACAACATTGGTTTCTGTAAATGAATCACAGGATTCAATATGTTGTAGGACATATTTTGTATATCTGGAAAAAAGACGAATTCTAGATTGGTTTTATAATAACTTAATATCTTTCTGTTTTCATATTGTGTGCCGATAGAAGGTCGATATAAAACATTGACGCCGGACATTAATAAATATAAGATAGTAGGGATAATGTATCTTTCATTCAATATCATATCAAACCCGATAATAACAAAATCGCCCATTTTATCTTTTAATAATTTCAGATTTGCAACGATTTTATGAATATGAATCTCTTCTTCTGTGGGAGCGACTCGTCCAAAAATAGAGCCATATAAATAAGAGCCGATTGTAGTGTTCCCTTCCATATTTTTCATTTTTTTTACAATCGCCATGTTCTCCTCGTAGACATTGTTGTATTTTCCAAATTTGTTTTTGTATTTTGTGATGTATAGTAGATATTCGTTATTTTCAGGATTTTCTTTGTCTACCAATTTTCTTTGATATAATTTTTGATTTCCATCATCAATATATTGCGTATTTTGCATGTAATTATAATAGGTCTTGAATGAATCGGCCAATTTTTGGTTTGGAAACATATAATATTCAAACAGCTCTTCGGAAACGGGCCACCAATCCTCATCTGAATCAATGAATCCATAATATTTGGCATTTCTGTCATTCGACGCGCCGGAACCTGCGGCGGTTTCCTCACTGGTAAGACATTCCGGATGTTCTACGTAAACGGTGTACTTCATTTCGTTGAATCGATTTGTGTCATCTTCATAGAATTTTTCCAAAATATTATAATCATAGTCCAACGAAAGCCACAAATATTCAATGGGCAGTTGAATGATATTCATACTTAATACAAATTTATTGGTATTGAAAATAAGGGACAAGATTCGGTCGTCTGCGCGATTTTGTTGGCTCGGTTTGGCGCTTTCATCTATCCATGCATTTAATAATTTATTCGATTCGAATGATTGTGAAAAAAACATAATACCTCCGGAGGTTTCAAACTTGTACGGATTAAATGTAATCGATTCGAGAACTTTATAACTTGAGCGTGGGTCAATGGACCATCCTCTCGCCATAAAATCCACATTATCAATATCAAATATGGACGGATATTTACGAATGAACATATCCCCATCGATGTAGACAACATTTCGCGGTGCACATAATTCGAGTGCTTTTTTTATAAAATAGGGTTTGGCATTTATCGCAAGCTGATAACCGCCTGGTTTTGCAAATTCGGGATATTCGATGGCTAAATAATTACACTGTTGTTTTGCGCACTCGTTCTCCCAATTGGAAATCATGTCTTGGAATTTAACGGAAGATATATAACGAAATTCTTCATTCAATATATCATAAATATTATGATTATCAAATAATTTACCGAATAATTGATGTGTAGTTTTTTGTTTATTTTTTGTACTTATATTATCGTCTATTTTTTTTTTATCTTTATTCATTTTTTTAACACTGTCTAGTAGAACCTTGGTTGTTTTTGATTTTTTAGTATATTCTAGTCTTAAATTGTTATTTTCTAGATTTAAAAGGAACAAATCGTATAAATTGTCTTTATTTATTTCAATCATTTTCAACATAATTTCTGTCATTTTCATTTCAATGTTCTCAACATCTGATAGTAATTTTATATTTTCCATGTTTACTTTGGAAGAATTATGTTTGACGTCATCTTGTATGCTGCCTTTGTATTTTTTCGCATATTTAGAAATGATTGTTTTGAAGCCTGTTGTTGTTAAAATATTTTTTTTGAAAATAGAAAAATCTTTAATAATGGTACTCGAGTCAAATTGATATATGGTAGTTTTAATACGGTAATGTTCGAGTGTTAGTAAATAATTATTTATATATTTGATAGTTTCATTTACTAATTCTTGGAAAAAAGAAATACAAGGGCGTGCAATATTCGAATTGTCATTGTCTCTTCCCCACCAGTATGTAACAACTACAAACTTACTTTCTTCATTTACAATCGTTGGTATTCCTATCGTTTGGTTAATAATATTACCAAGATTCATAATATATATTAATATTATATATTTATACAGTATGTTTTTTCTAAAAAAAAATGGTAAAAACAGTAAGAAAAACGTAAGAAAAAGTAAGAAAACTCTAAAAAAACAGATGGGTGGAAATAATATCCCAAAAAAGGTTCATCAAATATGGTTTGGTGATGATATACCAGAGTTGAAATTATTCATGTTCACAAATGTAGCATCCATTTGTGTAAAACATGGCTATGATTATAAATTATGGACGAACAAAGATAGAACAGAAGCTAATTTTCCGAAAACATTTGAATATCAAGAAAAAAGTATAGAAGAGGGGAAGAAGGTAGAGCAAAATAGAATGGCACAAGTATCCGATTTGTGTAGGCTTGAAATTGTTCATAGAGAAGGAGGAATTTATTTAGATTCAAATTTTGTAATAAAAGACGATTTTTTCAGAGAATTACAAGAAAAAACGGCAACATTTATTGGCGCGAATGAAGACCCTGGGTTGAGAAAATATCTTTCAAACTCGTTTTTTGCAGCAACACCTGGACATCCTGTACTAACACGCCTGTTGGATGAAAAAAAATTAAAAAGCATAGATTTTCAAAGTGTACATTTAAATAAAACTACAGGGCCCTATTATCTAAGGTCTGGAATCGAAAATGCAAGTGATGATGGCGTTGTGTTGATTGATACTGAGAAGATATATCCATATCCAATGACTGGTTCTGAACGTGGACATATTGATAATCCATGTATAACGACAGATGTCGATGGTGTTGAAGATAAAATACAGATTGATTCAAACCGGTATTTTTTAAAAAAGTGTAGTACGTTAGTACCAGAAAGCGCCGTTGCTGCATATATGGTTGGTCTAGGGGGGTCATGGTCATGGAAAGACGAACATAATTCAGAGTTATTGCCGCCGGTTCCCCCATCCGCGGCATCAGAGTCCGAGTTATTTCTACCGCCGCCGCCGCCACCGCCGCCGACTGAAGAGCCCCCTTCTCAAAAGGTATGTATTATATTTGATATTGATGAAACGCTTATTCATTATATAAAAAAAATACATTTGCATTTTTGGAATGAATTAGATGAAGAAAAACAAAAAAAATTCAGATTTGAACATGGCAGTATATTATTTCGACCTCATATTGAAAAATTATTCGACTATTTCAAAGAGAATCGAAAGCATATTAGTGTAGGATTATGGACCTATTCCGAACGAGAATATGCTGAATATATTGCAGAGATATTAACAGAGAAGTTAGACCTCGACCCCGATTTTTTCTTATTTAAGTATGGTGCGGAAGATATAAACGAAGAAGAAGATGACCCAAAAGACCTTAGAAAAGTGTGGAGAAATTTTCCACAGTTTAATACATTCAACACAATACTTGTAGATGACCTTCCAACAAATGTATACCATAAAACCAACCGAGCGAATTCAATTTTAATTCAACCCTTTAGTCCATTCGGAACACATGACTTAGATACATCAAAACAACGTCAATCAATGACTGAAAAGTCATACAGAGAATCGATTGATGATACGGTATTTATAGAATTAATATTAATTATTAAAAAATTATTGAAAGATATTAATGGATGTGACGAAGAGGAGTATAACGAAGCATTAACAAGCGAACCGATTGGAATAGAATCGCGCATAAAACGAATGGGTCTAAAAAAATATTTTAAAAAATATATAATCGGTAAAACAAAAGAAGAAATTCATATGATGACAATAGGAAAGCCAATGCAGAAAGAAAATAAATTTCAGATGAAAGGAGGGAGAAAAACAAAAAAAAAATACGCATATCGTATTTTGTCGAACTGAGACTGATATTTTTATTGGTTATACATATTATCTATAGAATATAATATGATTAGTAAAAACAAATTTAAGTATTTAATATTTTTATTTGCATTTTTGATTTTATTTTTAATTGTATTGTTTATTTTACAAGTATATAATAAATTAAATGAGTCATTTGATTCAACTATTCAAAATAAAATAACATGTTTGTATGCATATTATGAGAAAAATGAACTTTATAAAGAGAATTTTCGTTTCTTTTTGAATAATGGAATATTAGATAATATTGATTATTATATTATTATAAATGGTGATTGCTCAATCGATATACCATCTCGCGACAATATAGTAATTTATAAACGTGATAATATAGGTTATGATTTTGGTGCATATAGTTATGCACTTGATAAAATAAAAAATTCTCATCATCGGGAATATGAATATTATTTTTTTATAAATGGGTCTGTTTGTGGACCATATATTAGACCGAATTCAGATGCTAATAAAAAATGGTGTGATTATTTTATAGAATTATTTAATGATAATGATACAAATATAAAAATAGTTGGAACATCAATCAATATTTATCCAGTTGATAATTTATATGGATATAATCTTCGTGAATTATACAATAAAGATGTACCATTTACTCATATTCAATCAATGATGTTTTGTATCAAACACGATTATTTAGAATATTTGAATTCAATTGATTTTTTCAATGAGAATGAATTAAATAAATCAGACATGGCATATATTATAACACACAAAGAGTTTGGATTAACACAACATGCTTTAAAAAATGGATGGAATATAAATTCCATATTAGATAAATATAGAGGATTCGATTATACGAAAATAAAAGAAGATTTTAATAAAACATCACAATATGGCGATCCCTATTATATTAATGCATATTTTGGTGGAACAATTGATAAATATGATGCAATATTCTATAAATCGTATAGATTAAATCAGTAAAAAAGACCAGCATATGGTCCTCATAATGCGAAGAGAGGTTGATTTTTATTTTTTTCTATTTAAACTCTGGATTCCAAGTATCCACCTTTTTTTTTTCTATGAATTGTTGAACAAATCGAGCGTTTTCTGTTTGTTTGGAACGGATAATTGGGAGAACTTCGGAGTGTTCGAAATCGATAATCCATATTTTGCCTTTATGTTCTATGAAATTATATCCAGTAATGTCTGGATATAAAATGTTCCTGTAGTACAGTGTTTTAATAATTTCTTGTATTTTTTCTAAGATGTGTGTCGGGACCTCTTTTATATCTTCGCCATATCTGTCTGACACGTTCATATCAGATATTTTTTGAAGATACATGGTTTTTGTTTCTTTGTCATATTTGTAAATTTTTGGAATATTCACTATATTCATGTTGTAGACCATTTTATGCATAGTATATTCGTGCAATTCTACGTTTTTTTTTATAAAAGAATTTGATTCGTTATAGTCAAATTCTTCTACGTCGTTGTTTTTATCCATCTGATTCATTGTATGTGTATGAGTGTTGTTTGTGTGTGTGTATGAAATACTGAACACATATAGTGAATCAATTTTATTTACTTTTTTGCAGCATGAATTCCTACTTTTTCTGCTTCTTGTGCGGCTTTACATGCTTTCATGTGTGCAGCCAAGCTCGCCTTGTTTTTCCCGTAGAATCGGTTGCATATGGTGCATAGAATACCGGAAGGCGTGACTTCTGTTTCGCCCAGTGCGAATTTGCGGAGACAGGGCAGTTTCAATTCCTCCATTTTCTCGGTCATTTTATCGGCCATTTGTTTCGTCATTGATTTTATCATGTCAATCATTTCCAGACGTTTGGTGGCAAACACGCAATATTCCTGTTTGATTTCGTGAAGTTGAGATGGCGACAATTTGATGCCGTCGACTCCTTTGAGAACTTCTAATTTTTCCGAGAGGGAATCGATGATGTTGACTGCGAGTTTGATTTTCTCGGGGTCGTAGGTGCCATATGGAATATAGAGATGAATGAGATTGTCCAACAGGTCGATGTGAAAGTTCTCTTTGAATGTAATCGGACTATTTTGCGAAATGAGGATGCCGTGGCATTTTTGCAGCGCCAAATCGCGTTCGAATTTGGCGACTTCTTCTGAATTCACTGAACTCGTGTAATCTTTGTTCTCGAAGAGGATGGTTGGTTTCTTTTTATCCAGGCGATTCAATCGGTAATCACATGCTTCGTTTCCGCATTTGAGAACTTCATCACTTGGATATATGGTTTGCAGAAGATTATAGAGTTGGATTTGCGAAACGGAGCCCTTGACTTGTGAATGTGTCTTGCATTTATTCAGAAAGAGCATGAGTTCACCTGATAGTGATTCGCTTGTCGTTTTTTGCAACAGGAGGTTTTCGTTCATCTTCTGAATATTTGTGGAAGTTCTCGATTCGCTGGATTGAATTGTATCTGAAATAGTTGTCTGAATGTTTGAGAACAAATTCGATATTTTGTCATCGATAGTTTTTGTAATGGTAGTGGGGTCGTCTTTTTCGTATATAGTCATAAGATGCTTTGTATCTTCCTTTAATGTTTGTTGAATATTTTTCAACAGGTTCTCAATGATTGTGTTATTTTTTGGGAGAACTTCGTTCAATAACAAAGAAGTTTTAGTGAATAGTAAGTCTGTTGTCTTTTCGATAGTATGTGCCAATTGTTGTTGTGTGTTATTTTCAGATGTGTTTAGAACTATTTTAACATCGTCCATATATTCCTTTTTTATTTCGTAGAGTTTGAGAACAACTTGCGTATGATTTGATTTTATTTCTTGTACATCTTGTTTAAGTTCTCCAACAATTCCCAACAATTGTTGTATAGATGACTGGTCGATTGTTTTGGAAAGATTGGTAGAGAGCATATTGAGTATGCTAATAAAAATACGATTCATTGCATTGAAATCCAGGTGACTGTTTTCAGTGTAAAAATCGAGAACATCTTTATCAATTATTATCTTCATTTATTGGATATGTTCTCGAATCTTTATATTGATAAATCTAAAATAGAATTTTTTAGTTCTAATAATTATTCTAAAATAGAAATAAATTCTAAAATAGTTTTTTTTAGTTCTAATATTTTTTCTGGTTTATTAGAAGTCATAGGACACCTTCAACATCTGCACCTAAATAGGCTTCGATCACTCTTTTATCATTTTGGATATCTGAAGCTGTTCCACTCGCAATTAAATTTCCATAATCTAAAACAAATATTTTCTCAGCAATTTCCATTACCAGTTTCATATCGTGTTCGATCAGAATGATAGCTATTTGGAATTTATTTCGAATAAAATGAATAAGCTCAGTGAGATCTTTGGTTTCGGTTGGATTCATTCCGGCAGCTGGTTCATCTA
>Ga0114978_10001553_pt1 | contig 19267 bp, 19 predicted proteins | sample S_140212_EF_Meta_FD_87027 | JGI IMG/M metagenome (GOLD analysis project Ga0114978, IMG submission 87027) | Freshwater microbial communities from Lake Simoncouche, Canada to study carbon cycling - S_140212_EF_MetaG | ecosystem: Environmental > Aquatic > Freshwater > Lake | place: Lake...
AATTTGCCTACGCCATCGGCCATCCCCAGCCGGTCAGTGTCCACATCGACACCTTCGGCACCCACACCGTTTCCGAGGAAAAAATCGAAAAGGCCGTGCGGAAAACCTTCAGCTTCAAGCCGGCCGACATCGTCAGCCAGCTCAACCTGCTGCGCCCGATTTATTCCAAGACCACCAACTACGGCCACTTCGGCAAGGACGACGCGGACCTGACCTGGGAAAAAACCGACAAAGCCGCCGCTCTGAAGAAAGCCGCCGCCTAGAACCACTTTGGAAGAATGCGCTCGCGGCATCCTTCGAATCCACAACCCAAGATGGGACGCGATAGAACGCGTCCCTCAACCGAAAAAACTATGAGCACCGCCACACAAGAACCCCAAGTTACCGCTAACGCCCAACTTCCAAAAGAAGACTACGAGGTCCGCGACATTTCCCTGGCCGAATTCGGCCGCAAGGAGCTCGACATCGCCGAGCACGAAATGCCCGGCCTCGTCACCACCCGCAAAAAATACGGCCCGAAAAAGCCCCTGCAAGGCGTGCGCATCACCGGCTCCCTGCACATGACCATCCAGACCGGCGTGTTGATTGAGACCCTCAAGGAACTCGGTGCGGACGTCCGTTGGGCCTCCTGCAACATTTTCTCCACCCAGGACCACGCCGCCGCCGCCATCGCGGCTTCCGGCACCCCGGTCTTCGCCTGGAAAGGTGAGACCCTCGAGGAATATTGGGACTGCACCTGGAAGGCCATCATCTTCCCCGGCGGCAAAGGCCCGCAGCTTATTGTGGACGACGGCGGCGACGTCACTTTGCTCATCCACAAAGGCTACGAAATGGAAAACGGCGACACCTGGATTGAAACGCCGTCAGACAATCACGAGGTCTCCGTCATCAAAGCCCTCCTCAAGAAGGTCAAAGCCGAACAGCCCGGCATTTTCCACCAGATCGTCAAGGAGTTGAAAGGCGTCTCCGAGGAAACCACCACCGGCGTGCATCGTCTCTACGAAATGCAGAGAGCCGGCAAGCTCCTCTTCCCCGCCATCAACGTCAACGACTCCGTCACCAAGGCGAAATTCGACAACCTCTACGGCGTTCGCGAATCCCTCATTGATGGCATCAAGCGCGCCACCGACGTGATGATTGCCGGTAAAGTCGGAGTCGTCTGCGGCTACGGCGACGTCGGCAAAGGCTGCGCCGAAGCCCTCAAAGGCATGGGGGCTCAAGTCATCGTGACCGAAATTGACCCCGTTTGCGCCTTGCAAGCCGCCATGGCCGGCCATCGCGTGATGCCCATCGAGGACACTCTCGGCATGGGCGACATCTACGTTACCACCACCGGCAACAAGGACATCATCACCGCCGACCACATGGTCAAAATGAAAGACCAGGCGATCGTCTGCAACATCGGTCACTTCGACAACGAGATCCAGGTGGACAAACTCGAGAAAATTAAGGGTATCACAAAGCTCAACATCAAGCCCCAGGTGGACAAATACACCTTCCCCGCCGGCAACAGCATTTACATGCTGGCCGAAGGCCGCCTGGTCAACCTCGGCTGCGCCACCGGCCACCCGAGCTTTGTCATGAGCAACAGCTTCACCAACCAGACCCTCGCCCAGATCGAACTCTGGGAAACCCGCGAGACCCGTCCGATCGGCGTCACGGTGTTGCCTAAAAAGCTCGACGAGGAAGTCGCCCGCCTCCACCTCGAAAAAATCGGAGTCAAACTCACCGTTCTTTCCAAAGAACAAGCCGACTACATCGGCGTGCCGGTCGAAGGCCCTTACAAGCCCGAACACTACCGCTACTAAAACAAAAAGGACGCGGTCTCCACCCGCGTAATTGGAATCGAAAAGCGACCGGAGGTCGCTGCAGCTTTCGCCGCCGCAAGGCGGCGACCCAGAGAAAAGGCCGGACCGCAAGGTCCGGTCTTTTTTTACATCGAAAGCCCGCACCGCTGGCAGAGTTGCTCCAGCCCGGACAGAGCCTCTCGGGGTCCGTATCAACCAGGCTCAGGGTGCAGCCCTGGAGACCGGGCAGATCGGCGGGCCCAGATGACCTGACGACCGAAGAAGAGACTGCCGGCTTGGACAGATGGGAATCCCAGGCCGGCGGACAGTAAACAACGCGCCTCAGGGCGCGATGATCCAGTAGTTGGCCTTCTCCGCATTTTCGTGGTGAAGCAAGTGGCGATCCTTCGCCCCTATGTCATTTTGGAGCAGGGCATAGAGGTCGCTGAAGACCGGCCGGCTTTGGTAATAATAGCTATGGGTGGTCGCGGTGTTGTTGACGAAGGTGGCATCGATCACCTCGATCTGCGGGAGATCGTTCACGTCTTCGGTCACTAGATTTTTGATCTCCGGCGGCAGGGCCTTGTGGCCGCTTCGCCCTCCCGCGCGAGCCACGCCGTTTAAAAATCCGGACAGCATGAGAACGCCATCGTTATTTGCGACATAGACGGTGACACGGCCTGCGAGACGGGCCACGGCATGGATGAAGCGTTGATCAAAATCATCCTTGTCCACATCCGGTGCGGCCAGGATCACATTGGCCATCACAGTTTCCTCAGCATGCCATTTTTCATCCTTCACCAACCCGACAAAGGTCTCGCATACCACGTTAGCCCCCATGCTGTGCGCGACGATGTTGATCCTGCGGAGATGGATGGCAGCCTGGAATCCATCGAGGAAATTTTGCAATCCTTTTGCGGCGGAGGCGACCATGCCGGCATCGTGGGCATAATCCCCCGGAAGGATTCCTCCCGCCGTGGGCCAGGAGAAAAGGACCATCGGCTGCGGCATGTTCAAATCGAAGGACAGCGCGCCCGCCTGGCGAATGCTGGAGTCAAAGCTGTGATTCACGCCGTGCACCAGCAGGTTCACCATTTTGGCGCCAGTATCCTCAATCCACTTCGAGAGGTCGGCGTAAAACTCCTTTTCGGAAAGAACGTCCACCCGCTCGATTGTGGCGAGTTGCCCGTCGTTTTCCGCGCGGGGAATCTCCGGCTTTTGCACGTCGCCGATATTCAGACCAGGCGGAATTCGCACTTGGGCCGTGCCATAGACTAACGCATCCCCTTGGGTATCCCCGAAAGCCGCCTTTTCTGCCGACTCCTGCTTGCGGTTCGTCACAAAGAAAACCTTCACCACCGGCATGCCGTCCTTCTCTGCCACCGCATAGGGAAAACTGATTCCCCTAAGGTCGCACAATGGCGTCCGGTAAAAATGCACGGCCGCCCACGCACCCAGCAGCGCGGCGGCCAGCAACATGACAGCGCCGATCAGCCCGCGAAACACCAATCGATTCATTTTCATCCCTGAAACGGTGTCGCAAAACCTTACCGCACTGTCCAATCCTGATTTCTACGTGAGCGGGAGCTAAAACTCGTCCGGGAAAGCGGAGGGGGCGGGCCCGGATGGCACTGGGCTCAGCCAATTTCGGGACGTGTTTCGACGCCGGTTTTTCGAGGGAATCATTACCTTTCGAGACGGAGATGCCGACCCTGCCGCTCCGGCCGGGTATCTCGCCAGGCGGTATGTTGTTTGAGGCTGGACAGGTCATGGCCACCTGCACGCCATGAGGCCAGGCTTTCAAAATGGCGGCGGCGGGCAGGCGGGCACCCACCGCTCCGCGCACGATCATCGGCGCGATGTCGAAACCCAAACGCGCGAGTTTCGAGGGAAACAAATATTAGATGCCTACAGGAGGCGCGAGCTTGCCAAAGGAGTATCAAAGTCTGGAGCCATCCGGAAACCTTTCAAGCAGCCCGCTTTGAATGGGATTTTCCGATCAGGTATTTCCGCCTCCTCCAATATTGCAACCCCCTTGACTTTCCGGGATTTCAATTCTTCCGGCAGGTGCAAGGTGCCGACTGCACCCGTGGAGCCTCTTCTCTTCAGATCGGCGCGGCCGCCACCGCCTGCCTGCGGCCGTGGAGCATCTCGGCGCGGTTGACGGCGTTGATGTACGCACGGGCGCTGGCTTCGATCACGTCGGTGCTGGCACCTTTTCCCGTGATGAGATCGCCGTTGCCGAAATCAACCTTCAAGCTCACCTCGCCTAGCGAATCGCGTCCGTGCGTGACGGCTTCGACACTGTATTGGGCCAGGTTGCCACTGCGATTGACCATGCGGTCAATGGCCTGCATCACGGCGTCCACCGCGCCATTGCCGGGGCTGGAATCCTGCAGGATCTCCGGTCCTTTTTTCAAACGCACGGTGGCGGTCGGGACGGTGGTGCTGCCGCAGGTCACATGGATATAATCGAGCGTGTAGGTTTCCTGGGCTACGAACATCGAATCCTCGACCAAAGCGGACAGATCGTCGTCGTATACGACCTTCTTCTTGTCGCCGACTTCCTTGAAACGCAGGTAAAAGGCCGCGAATTCTTCCGCGCTCAGGGTGAAGCCCAGGTGTTCCAGGCGCACCTTGATGGCGTGGCTGCCGCTATGCTTCGTCAGGGGCAACTCGGTGCCGCCCCAGCCGATTTCCACCGGGTCCATGATCTCGTAGGTCTCGCGTTTTTTCAGGATGCCGTCCTGATGGATGCCGGAGCTGTGGGCGAAGGCGTTTTCACCGACGATGGCCTTGCTGCGCGCGATGTGCAGTCCGCTCATACGGGCGATGATGCGGGAGGTTTTCAGGATTTCCCGCGTCACGATATCCGTATGGACGCCGCTGAAAAAATCGCCGCGCGTTTTAATGGCCATCACCACTTCTTCGAGGGCGCAATTTCCCGCTCGCTCGCCGATGCCGTTGAAGGTGCCTTCGACCTGCCGGGCTCCGGCACTGACCGCCGCCAGCGAGTTGGCTACGGCCAGCCCCAGGTCGTCGTGGCAGTGGACGCTGAGGACGGCGTCATCAATATTTTTCACATTGGCGCGCAGGTAATGAATCAAGGCGGCGTATTGCTCGGGCACGGCGAAGCCGACAGTATCGGGAATATTCACCGTGGTGGCTCCGGCTTCGATGGCGGCTTGCACGACTTGGGCCAGAAATTCCGGTTCGGTGCGCGATCCGTCCTCGGGCGAGAATTCGACATCCTTTACCAGCGAGCGGGCGCGCTTCACGCCTTCGACGGTCATGCGGATGATTTCCTCGGTGGCTTTTTTCAATTTGAATTCGCGATGGATGGCGGATGTGGCCAGAAAAACATGGATGCGTCCGCGTTCGCCCGCCGGTTTGACGGCGGCTCCGGCGGCATCAATGTCCTTCTCCGCGCAGCGGGCAAGGCCGCAGATGACCGGGCCGCGGATTTCGGTGGCGATGGTCTGGACGGACTCGAAATCGCCGGGGCTGCTGACCGGAAAGCCGGCCTCGATGACATCCACATTCACGCGGGCCAGTTGCCGGGCGACCTCCATTTTTTCCCGCAGGTTCATGCTGGCGCCGGGACATTGTTCGCCGTCGCGCAGCGTCGTATCGAAAATAATGACTTTGTCTGACATAGAATTTAATAGGTTATCCGGCGGAGGATCGGGCAGGAGTCGCGGCACATACCACGCCCGCCGGGAACGCAGGTTATATCTGGGAGGGAAAACAATATCAAGAATTGCAGAAGCCCGCAGAGTTCGATCTGAAAACGTCGAACCGGGTGAAAATGCATGCTGACATGAGAAGACTCGGCGGCGTGGAGTCTTACTATGGCGCAAGGAGGTTCCAAGGCTCTCTGAAAGTCTCAATAAGGGCTGCGGATTTTTTCAAAGCGCGCTGAATTTCCGACCCGCGACGGGGCGCCAAAATGCTCCTTGATTCCCGAAAGGAACACGCCCATAAGACTGGTCGTTCCTTATCACCATGAAAACACATTCCCTTCCCCGCCTGCTGCTCGTTTCCCTCGGCTGCTTACTCGTCCTTGTGACCACCACGTTTGCGGACACTTTCAGCGGCAAGGTTTCCGACCTCGATGCCGGGAACGCCCTCCTCACCGTGACCAGCAAGGTGGCTCAATCCACCAAGGTCTTCACAATCACCCCGCAAACCGTGATCGTGGGTGCCGATGGCAAACCGAGCCAGTTAATGAATCTCATCGAACGCACGTATGTCACCGTCGAAGCCGACCCCGGCCCTGGCAATGTCGCCACGAAAATCACCGTTCTGCCGAGTTCCAGCGAGCAGATGCCCTGATCGCCCGTCCCACAAATCCGGATTTCCTCCGAACTCAAACCGATCCGCGCAATTTCCCGCTTGCGAAGGGGGCGATTTTGCCCGCATTTAAGGGCGTGCGATTTTCCTTTCTTTTGATCCTGACCGCCCTGTGCGCGGGTTGCGCCACCGGCCCGAATGGCGAGCGGCTGAACGCCTGGAAAACCATGGAGAAATGGGATGCGAGCATGAGCGAAACCGAGGCGCGGCTGCAAAACAAGAACTACAGTCACTGATATGGGTCGCCAATGGCTCCTCTCCAAACGCAGTGTCGCCTCGCTGAAAAAGTCGCAGGCCACCGGGAAATTCGTTAAAGAAATCATGGTAGCCGCCAAATTCGGCGGCCCCGATCCGTCGGGCAATGCCCGCCTGTTTGCCGCCATCGAGAAGGCCCGGCGCGAATCGGTCTCACGCGATGTGATCGAACGCGCCATCAAAAAAGGCGCGGGCATCGGCGAGGAAAAGATGGTGATGGAGCACATCGTCTTCGAGGGCTACGCGCCCCACAAGGTGCCCGTCATCGCCGAGGTCTACACCGACAACCACAACCGCACCGCGCCGGAAATACGCGTGCTCTTCAAACGCGGCCAACTCGGCACCACCGGCAGCAACAAATTTCTCTTCGACCACGTCGGCCTGATCGAGGCCCACCGCACCGAACCCGCCGACATTGAGGAAGCCGCTATCGAAGCCGGCGCCAACGAAGTCGAATCCCTCACCCACGAGCAGAACGACGACATCCCGGCCGGCGCAACCGGCGCGCGGTTCATCGCTGAGCGCACTGCCACCGCCGCCGTTTCCAAATGGCTGGCCGACAACGGCTGGACGGTCGTGACCAGTGAACTCGGCTACGTGGCCAAGCAATTTCCGGAGCTGACCGAAGAACACTCCGCCGAGGTCGGCGAGTTCCTCCACGCCCTCGACGAGCACGACGACGTGCATCGCGTCTGGGCGGCAATCAGGTAGCCTCCGCCTTTCGAACCGAATACGCACGATTCCGCGTGCACTTCCTCGGAAATTCAGGCAAGCGCAGGACGAACGCTTTCAACCGAAACTCACCGCCATGAATGAACTCGCCCTCGCCCCGCAAACCACCGAGTTGCTGCCCGCCGATCCTGCAGCCAGCCCGTTCAAGATCGTGGTGGATCCCGCCATGCGCACCCGCCTGCGCAACGCCCTCTTCGAACTGATCGAAAATCACGACCGCGAATTGGCCCGGCATTTTTCCGAGGGACGCCTCGCCCTGGACAGTTACAAGGAATACATTGAAATCTTCGCCAACAGCCTCAAGCAGACCATGGAAAGCCGTGAGGGCGTGGACTATCTGCTGCGCGCCTGCGGGTTCGATGTGAAGGTCGACGAAATCAATCTCCAGCCGGAAACGCGCTGGAAGGAATAGCCGCTTTCATCAGCGTAGAACGCCGCCGCAGTGTCGGTTCGAACCGAGGACATAGGTGACAAATAAACCGAGCACGCAGCGTATGAGTCAAGGGAAAGGAGTCAGTCATGTAATATTGACATCCTTCTGAATCACCGTCCTCGCTTTTCTCCACCCGGGCTTTTCCCTCAGCCCTTCCCGGGTTTTCCTTATCAATCGACAACAGCCCGAGCGCGTCCCCATGGCAAGCCGGTCGGCAATCCAATCCAGGCGCACCGTTATCTCCGCTTGGATTAATTCTGCCATCACGGCTTTCCGCCAATCGTTTTTGCGGACCGGCCGCAACTCCTCCGCTTCCAGCGCGAAATGTTTCCGCCCTGCTTTGAGCAAACACTCCGCTCCCCATGATCTCTCACCACCTCCCCGTGGTATCCATCCGCTCTTCTCCGGCTCCGATCCTCGATCTTTCCCGCCGCCAGTTTCAAGAGTTTCTCCCGAAACTCCTGCGACCCGAAAAGCCATCCTCTCCGCAGCGTGGAGTGAACCGCCGGTTCCGGCTTGCCCTCCCCTGGCGAATAGACCGCCCCGGACTTGACCGGATGCCTCCAATCCACCCGCCTCTCCAACACCTCCAGAAACTCCCTGCGCCCTCTCGCGGTATCAGGGCAACCGCACACCTCCATCCCCACCTCCGTTCGAAGCCACTTCGGACGCGTCTTCGGCAGCGAAAGGCAGCCCTTCAAGCTGGTCCAGGCATAGCTTTCCAATCCATCAGCTTCCCGCACCAGTCCCGCTCTCACAGGATTCAGATGAAGGGAATCCAACAAGGCCCAGAAACAGTTGCCCGGCTCCACCACGATGGATTTGTAACGCCCGCCAAATACATGCCCCCACAGTCGGTGCCGCGTATTGATCCTCCGCGTGTAGGCATTTTGCAGCCACGCCATCCCACGCGACAAATTGCCCTCCGGAGTTTCCAGAAGCAGATGATAGGGGTTTGTCATCAGGACACAGGCATGAACCCGGTGCGCTCGCACGCTTCCCCCGGTGTTCTCACCCATGTGCTGTGGTCCTCGTCATCCCTCACGATCGCTTCACGACGGTCTCCCCTCGCCATCACGTGATACATCGCCCCGGCATATTCGCTTGTCTTGGCCTCGCTTTATTCCATTCCTTCAGCAGGGGCTTGTAAATATCAATATTACATGACTAACCCCTTTTTCCCCTATGTGCCAAGCTCACGCAGATTGCCCATCCATAGAAAAATCAGATGAAACGGCTCTGAACCGTCGCCGACACCAAAGTTTTCTTTGCTTTCACTCCGCGATGGCGTATTTGAGGAGTGCCCGAACTTATCTGTTGGGTCTCATCTAACTTCTTCCCCTCACAGGGGCAGTCGCCGCTTGATTAAGCAAAACAGGCAACCTAAGAAACCACCTATGAAAATTATCCTCCCTCTTGTCGCGCTCTGCGCCCTCTCTCTCGCACCGGCGCAAGCTCGCCAGAACACCCCGAGCAGCGCAAGTTACTGGGACCATATCGTGGGCGGACCGGGCGCGAGTGCCGCCACGTGGTATGTGCCGCCAGCGCAAATGACCGCGTATGAGGTGGCCAGAGATACGTCGATCAACACGCGCATAAAGTTTAGCAACTATTACCAGTTCACCTGCACCAACGGGGTTTTTCAGGGCCCCACGGTGGTGAGCATGGAGAAGCTGACTCCGGCCGGCTGGATCCCGATCTTCTCGCCAAGCAATTCCACCATGTCCGGGACGATCTCCCCACCCCCAGCTGGGGTCATCGACATGACGATCACCACGCCGCAGCAAGGCCCCTTTGCGGCCCAGACCAACTATGCCAAGGGGCACATGATTTTCATCGCGGGCGAGTGGCGCATGGTGATGCAAACCACGCTCCCCGCGGATCCCCTGAATTGGACAAACCCCCCATACGTTTTGCAATGGGCCAGCATGACCAAGTTGGCTCCCGGGCAGCAACTCCCCTCGCTTGATCAGGCCAAGGACGACGGCGCGCTCCGCTCCGATCAATACTCTTGGTTGCAGGATACCGAATGGTCCGTGCAGGACACAGGCCTGTATGATGGTGCTGCCGAGTCTTTCCGCATCAACACCTGCGTCGGGGGGTATTTCTTCGGATCGAGCACCGGCCCTGACCCGTTCTGGGTGAGCGGGAGCGTGGCGCCCGACGGAAGCCTATACATCGTCTTCACCGCCACGGCGGAGGGGATCCCCGATGGAATCTACCTCACTCAGCTCGGATCAATCACGCAGCCCAACCATGCGAACAAGAGTTGGTCGATGTCCTTTGCCTCCTACCCCCAAGGCTCCGGCGGCCCTGAATACTCCGGCTCTGCAACATTGACCGACGCCCATCTGACCCCTCAAATTACCTATAATGGAATCCTCCGCGACAATGAGTCGGTGACCGGCGTGCGAGGTTACAACTCCAAAAATGTGGTCCTCACGGGAAGCTACTTGAACAGGGGCAGCGTCAACGGATTGTGGTGGCTCGGTTCCTTGGACACCGGAAAGGGAGCTTATTATAAGGTCGTGCCAAAGATTCATGGGCAGACCGTGACCAGTTCGCTTTTTTACGGTCCCAACACCGCGTTCTTCAACCCGACGCTCGGCGCGGGCAACGTGCGCATCGTGGGCAGCTACGAATACGCGCAAAGTGCGCGGAACACGCTCAATCACGGCATCCTGTTTACCGGGTCGCTGGACGGTAGAAAGGGCAACTGGACGCAGATCGATGTCCCGACCAGCAGCCTCGCCGTCGGCGACGGCGTGACCGTGTGCAACACCATTCCTCATAGCACGATGGGCGACCTTGTGGTGGGTAACTACGATCTGACCACCAACCGGTTGAAGCCCATCCCGGATTCCAACACCGGAAACGCCTTTATCTACCGCATCACAAGCAAAACCTGGACGATCTTTTCCCCGGCCAACGCAGGAACCGCATCGTCCGGCACCACCGTCTACGGCATCTGGCAGAACGGCAGCAACAGCAACTCCTACACGATTGCCGGCGGCGGCATCTACAACGGCATCAATACGGCCTTCCTTGTCGACTACAACTCCGACACGGGTAAGTTCACCAACCTCACTTATTTTGAGGATGACACCACGGAGGGATTCACTCACTTTGAAGGCATCACCGGACGTGACGGCGGGTATAACCTGATCGCCACCACGTCCAACGGCCCTGCCTTCGTCTCGGTCAACCGGGTGGCCAATGGATTCGACACCGCCAAATGGACCCCGCTCAACTATCCCGGCAGCACGATGTCCACCGGCAACACCGTCTACCAGGACTATGCTCTGGGAATTTTCTTCGGCCTGCGCGGCCTCTCGCTGGAGAACAGCTACGTGGCCCACCTGGCACCAGCGCGCAAGCATTGACCTGAGCGCGCGTCTCTCGGGAAAGCGGATCGGGTCGGGCCTATAATTTACATATTTTCCCGGCTTGAAATTCCCTCACCATGAACCCCGCTGACCTGCCCGCTTTTCCGCTCATGGGGTGGCCGGGATATTTAAAATTGTCATTCGCCGGGAATTCCGGCCATTGTTCCGTCATGAATAAAAATGCCCTTTCTTCATCCTGCCTCCGCAAATCGATCTACACGATTTCCGCGCTGGTTGCGCTGGCTTCCGTCGAGCCTGCGCAGTCCGATATTCGGGTCACAAACTACAATCAGACAGTGAATCTGGGTAACGGTTTCTCCTTCTCCGTTAATGGAGACAGCGCTTTGGATTTCACCCTCTTCAACAACGTCACTCTATCTCTAGCGACTTTTTCAGGAAATGCGAACAACACGGTGGCCATTGATGGCTCCACCAGTCTGGATCTACTGACTTCCGGCGAGCTGATTTCCCTCAGCAACACCTTCGCGGCATCCGGCGGTACCCCCTTGCCCGGCGACGGGACCACCTTTTATACCGGGATGAAGTTAATGAGCGGATTGGACGCCCACCTTGCGTGGCTGTCACTGACCCGGTCTGGCAGCAGACTCATCGTGAATTCGGCCGGCTACAATAACACGCCTAACCAGGGGATTGAGGCAGGTTCCAGCGTGCCCGAACCGTCCACCGGATGGCTGGTGTCAGTGACGGCTGCGATTGGGGCCCTGTGCTTCTGGCGGCGGCGGGCTAAAAATGCCGACGCCGGCATTTAAACTCGCGCGCACGGCCCGCGATGCGCACCTTGATCCTTCCGAGGAACAGGATCAACTCAGCCAGCAATGGCTGCTTCCTGCGCTGCCCGAGCTGATCGAGATCACCCGCCGGCATCGGGCGCAGTTTGATGCAGAATTTCTCGAGCGGATTTGCCAGCACCCGCCGCAGGCGGGAAATGAAGGCGAGGAACCCCATGAATACCCTCTTGGCTGTTGTGAAATCATCCGGGATGAGGTCTGGAAACGGCTGGGGCCCGAACCGCTCGTCGTCCGGCTCCGCGCACAGGGCCTCCTTTGGAAGAAGGTTTTTTTCATCCAGCACGGGCTCTACTTCCAAAATGGCATCCAGTGCGGCGGATACCTTTTGGACGCGGCGAACGACACGGTTTTCCGGCAAAAGGATCCTGTGGTCTGCGAATCGCTGCACGCATTCCGGCATGAGCGCATTGACGACTGGCTTCGCTACGCGGAAGTCGCCGAGTCCTACCTGAAAATCCGTCTCGTTCCCAATCGCTACTTTCCCCTGGTCTTGCCGTTCGCTCCTTTCCTGGCGGTCTATCCCTCCGGCCGCATGCAGATTCTCGTCCATCAGGATTTTCTCTTCCGCCTCGACCTTGGCGAGCATTGGAAGCGTCTGCAGGCTTTGCTCGCCAGTGCGTGGTGGCGGGATCGCGGCCTGGACTCTGTCGAGGAAGCCGCCCTCGCGGCGTTTTGCAGCAAATCCCCTGATTTGCCGATCGGCTTCGCTCCCGGCGAAGACAAGGCGCTGCGGCGGCGCTTGAAGGAATGGGATCAGTTCCTCAATCTCCCGGCAGAGGAATTCGCGCGCGTTTTCCATAAACTCACCGAATTAACGCGGACGACCGCACGGATGCTTTACGAAAGCGAGCTTCGCGCCACCAGAGCCGGGACGCGGAAGACACAGAAAAATACCCGGTAGCCGATTTTAGAGAAGCTCGCCCGTGGCGGAATGGATCGGCGCCTTCCAAACCGGCACACCTTCAAACCTTTGACGACTCGCTGGCATTGCCGGTCACGACGGCGGGGTCAGTCCTTTGGATTATAGGAATCAGGCAATTTCCATAGCGGTTGGATTTTCTGATCCGATTCGTTGTCCGGAGTGCCAAAGCCGGGGGCTTAACGTCCCGACCGATTCAGACCCCAATTGCCCAGCCAGCCAGCGCGTCCCCGTCCTCACAAAAAAGGGCGCGACTTGTGGTCGCGCCCTTTTGGAGATAAGGACAGTCGGTTCCTACTTCGACTCTTCGGCTAACGGTGTTTCAACGGCTTCGACTGCGGCGGGAGCTTCCGCGGCCGGCTTTTTCGAGCTGGTTTTCCTGGCGGCAGGCTTTTTCGATTTCTTGTCCGACTTTTTTTCGCGGCGCTTGATCTCGACTTCGTCGGTCAGGATGATGCGGATGTGGCTGGTGCGCTTGCGGATCGGGCCGGCGCTGCCGCGGGCTTTCGGCTGAAAACGTTTGAAGGTCGCACCCTCACCCACCACGGCTTCGAGCACGACGAGGTTGGCCGCGTTAAGGTTGTTGTTGTTTTCCGCGTTGGCGATGGCGCTGGCCAGAGTCTTGCTGACGAGTCCGGCGGCCTTCTTTGGCACAAAGCGGAGCAAGTCGAGGGCGTCCGTGGCGGGAAGACCTTGAATTTCCCGCGTAACTTCACGGACCTTGAAAGAGGACATCCGCGCGTTGCGATGAATGGATTTAACCTGCATGGTAATTTTCGATTTGGGATTTTTACTGTCGGGCGTCCACTTTGAGGCGGTCGCCGGGTTTGATCGGAACTTTTTCTGATTCGAGATTCTGAATGACGGCTCCACTGATGCGTTCGCGAACGTCCACGACGCGCACTTCGCCGATCCGCTTGCCTTCGCGCAGCACATAGAAAGGCATGCCGATGCGGACACCCTGTTTGTCGCCAATGTTTGCAACGATGAGTGAGAGGTCCTCTTTGACGTCCACGATCATGCCATCGTTAAGAGTGGCTTCGACCGATTCGGTTTTCGCTGCAGGCGTCGCACCGAGGATTTCATTCGTTTTGCGCAACTCGGTTTCGACGGTTAGCCGCATTTGCGGGTCAATCTGGTCGGTGCTTTTCATCAGCATTTGGACGGCTTCGGAGAGGCGGACAAGCTGGTTGGCGGCCTCGCTTTGCTGTTTTTTCAACAGGCGCAGGTCGCGGACCGCACCGAGCAGACGCTGTTCGAGTTTGCTTTGGTCTTTTTCCGCGCCGGCGATTCCCAGCGCTTCAAGTTTGAGTTGAAGGTCGGCGGACTGGCGCTTGAAAGTCTCGGCTTCGCTGTTGGAGATGGCGAGGCTTTCGGTCAGGAATTTGATGCTGGAGCGGAGCAGGATAATTTTTTCCTGCAAGGCTTGGAAGTCATCGGAAGATCCTCCGTCGTCCATGGGCACGGCTACCGTGGCCCTCTGTGCAAGAAGGATTCCCTTTTCAGAATCTGTCAAAGATCGGCTGCTCTGCGCATCCAGCCTTGCGGCCGGAAGGAGAGCAAAGAGTCCCGCCGCTAGAGCAGCGAGCCTCATGGTTTATTTGGTCACTTTAGCGGTGTGAGAACCGTGTTTCTTGAAGATGCGGGTCGGGGAGAACTCTCCGAGCTTGTGGCCGACCATGTTCTCCGTGACGAAGACCGGGATGAAGGTCTTGCCATTATGAACGTTGAAAGTGTGACCGACAAAATCCGGAGTCACCGTGCTGCGGCGCGACCAGGTCTTGATCGGCTTTTTCACGTTGGAGTCGTTCATTTTGTCGATTTTATCGAGGAGTTTCCACTCGACGAACGGGCCTTTTTTGAGCGAGCGTGCCATGATTATTTCTTAGCTTTAGCCTTGCGCCGCTGGACGATGAAGCGGTCGGAGGTTTTGTGTTTGCGGCGGGTCTTGAAACCTTTGGCGAGCTGGCCCCAAGGGCTCACGGGATGATGGCGTCCACCACCGCCCTTGCTCTTGCCTTGGCCACCACCCATGGGGTGATCCACCGGGTTCATGACCATACCGCGGACGTGCGGACGGCGGCCGAGCCAGCGGGTGCGACCGGCCTTGCCACTGGAAACGTTCATGTGGTCGGTGTTTCCGACCTGTCCCATGGTGGCGTAAGATTCCTCGTTGACCTTGCGGGTTTCCCCGGAGGCGAGTTTGATGATGGCGTATCCGGCTTCGCGGCTGGCGAGGACGGCTAGGGTCCCGGCGCTGCGGATCATCTGGGCTCCACGGCCGGGGATGATCTCGATGTTATGAATGGATGAGCCAATCGGAATGGACTTGAGCGGAAGAGCGTTGCCGACTTTAGGGTCAACTTTTTCCCCGGCAGTCACCTTGGCGCCGACTTCGAGGCCGACCGGGGCCACGATGTAGGTCTTGTCGCCATCGGGGTATTGCAAGAGGGCGATCCGGGCGGAGCGGTTCGGATCGTATTCAATCGAAAGCACTTCGGCGATCACGTCGCGCCTGGAGCGTTTGAAATCAATGATGCGGTATTTGCGCTTATGTCCGCCGCCACGATGACGCATGGTCATGCGGCCGTTGTTGTTGCGACCGCCGGATTTTTTCAGCGGGGCGGTCAGCTTCTTCTCGGGCTTGTCCCTGGTGATTTCGGCGAAATCAGGAAGCTCCTTGAAGCGGCTGGACGGGGTGAGAGGGCGAAAGGTTTTGAGTCCCATGGCAGTGTTTCCTTAAACGGTTAGATGAGGTCGAGCTTCTCGCCCGCCTTGAGCGTGACGACGGCTTTTTTCCAATGGGCGCGGCGGCCGAGTTGGGCGGAGCGCTCGCGCTTTTTCTTGCCGGCGAAGTTGGCGGTATTGACGTTGACGACGGTCTTCTTGAAGAGCTGCTCGATGGCGCGCTTGATCTCAAGCTTGTTCGCCCGCGGGCTGACGCGGAAGACGTATTGATTGTGCTTCTCGGAAAGCAGGGTCGCTTTTTCCGTGAGAATCACGGTTTGGATATGGTCAAACGTTTCGTTCATTACGAGAGCCTTTCGGAAAGGGTGGTCAGGGCGTCCTTGGTGACGATGATTTTGTCAAAAGCCAGGAGTTGCTCGGTGTTGACGTCGGCGGCGCGGGCCAGCACGACGTGTCCCACGTTGCGGGCGGCCAGACAGGTGTTTTCGTCGAAGATGGTTCCAATGATGAGGGCCTTGCGGACATCCTTGGCCGTCTCCTCCAGCAGGGAGAGAAATTTTTTGGTCTTGGGTTCGGCCGTGGCAAAAGTCGGTACGAGCAGAACATCACCGGCGAGGATGCGTTCGCTGAGAGCTTTGCGGAAAGCGAGAACCTTGACTTTTTTCGGGGTATGTTTGGCGTAGCTGCGGTTGCGGGGACCGAAAACCACTCCGCCGCCCACCCAGATGGGCGAGGCTTTGTCACCGGCGCGGGCGCGGCCGGTTCCCTTTTGACGCCAGGGCTTGGCTCCGCTCAGTCCGACTTCGCCCTTGGTCTTGGCCTGGGCGGTGCCGCTGCGGCGGTTGGCGCGCATGGCGACGACGGCGTCGTGCACGGCCTGGCGGCCTTTGGCGGGTTCGGTGATCAATTCGATCTTGGCCTTTCTGGCCTCATCAGCAGTGAAAATAGTGGCGCTCATGACTTATTTCTTGGCGGGGGCGGCGGGTTGCTCGCTCGCTTTCTTATTTTTGATGGAGGGGCGGACGATAACATTCGTGCCCTTGGCTCCGGGAATGGCACCGCTGACGATGATAACACCGTCTTCCTCGCGGATTTGCAAAATACGAAGGTTCTGAATGGTAATGCGCTCGTCACCCATGTGTCCGGGCATTCCCATGTTTTTCCAGACGCGACCGGGAGTGGAACGGTTGCCGATGGCGCCGTTGCGGCGGTGCATCATGGAGCCGTGGGTCATGGGCTGACCGGCGAAATGAAAGCGTTTCACGACGCCTTGAAAACCCTTGCCCTTCGACTGGCCGATGACGTCCACATACTGGCCGACTTCAAAAATCGTGACGGGAATGTCCGCGCTTTCGGGAGCGGTTTCGCCGGCGGCGAGACGGAATTCCCGAATGAATTTTTTCGGGGTCGTGGAGGTTTTGGCGAAATGGCCCAGTTCGCCCTTGCTGACGCGCTGGGGCTTTTGGTCGCCGAAGCCGACTTGAACCGCCGCGTAACCGTCCTTGTCCGCTTTTTTAACCTGAAGAATGCGATTGCCGCCGGCTTCAATGACGGTGGCGGTGGAGATGCGGCCCTTCTCGTCATAGACGCGGGTCATCCCAAGTTTTTTTCCTAAAAGTCCGATGCTCATGACGGGAATTAGATTTTGATGGTGATGTCCACGCCGGCCGGGAGGTTGAGCTTACGGAGCTCGTCCACGGTCTTCGCGGTGGGTTCGACGATATCCAGCAAACGCTTGTGCGTGCGGATTTCAAATTGATCCATGGATTTTTTATCCACGTGGGGAGAGCGGTTCACGGTGAACTTCTCGATGCGGGTCGGGAGAGGGATCGGCCCGGTGACTTTGGAGCCGGTGCGTTTGGCGGTTTCGACGATCTCGGCGGCGGAAGCGTCCAGAATGCGGTAGTCAAAAGCCTTGAGGCGGATGCGAATGCGTTGGCCGGAAGATGAGGACATATTTTATAAAGAGCAGTTGAGGGTCGAAACCCCTGGGTTGACGTTAGGAAATTCGTTTTCGAAAACACGGGCAGACCCACGCTCCGTGAAGCGCCTCGCATGGTGGCTGAGGATGGTTATTCATAAGTTGGGTCGGCTGGCGTTTATCCCGTTGTGATCAGGGAACAAAAAAAGCACTCGGTGGTGCTTCTTTCATTTCCCCGAGTAGGAGCGGGAGGGAGAAACTAGTGAACTGCGCGGGTGAAGCAAGAGAAAATTTGAAAATATTTCCAATTTTCAGAACCGGCGGGCTACGCCGCCGGCATCGTCGAGTAGATCAGGTTGTGCGTGCTGATCCATTCGCGAACGGCTTCGCGCATGCGGGCGGTGGCTTCCTCGACCCGGTTTTTCATTTCGTGGCGCTGGCGGCGGGAGATTTCCCCGCGGCGTTCGGCAGCGGCGCGGTATTCGGTGAGAAGCTGTTCCCAATGCGCCATGGCGTCGTGCATGCGTTCCTGCGCGGTGTGGAGCATGGTCATCAAGGGTTCGGACAAGGGTGCGGCACTGGCCGAGAGGATTTCGGCCAGGAGGCGCTGACGTTCGGATATCTGGGCCTTGAGGATTTTCTCCTCGGGCACGGTGCGCAGGTTGCTGGCGAGGCCGACTTTGTTGAGCAGCCAGATGGCCCACTTGGTGGGATCAAACTGCCAGGGCTTCACGCCATTGCGATAATCGTGCTGAAACTCGTGATGGTAGTTGTGGTAGCCCTCGCCAAAAGTGAGAAGCGCCATCAGAAAACTATCCCGTGCGGTGCAGCGGGTGGAGTAGGGACGATCACCAATCCAGTGGCAGAGCGAGTTGATGCAGAAGGTCGAGTGATGCACGACGACCGTGCGGGCCACCCCGGCGAGGAGGAACGCTCCCAGCGCCGCAGTCCAGCCGCCGACGGCAAAACCGATTAGCGAGGGCACCAAAAAACCCATGATCATGGCCAGCGGGACGTAGTGCTTGTGTTGCCAGCAGGCAAGTTTGTCATTTTGCAAATCCCGCACCCAGGTGAGCGGGGTGTCCGGACCGGTGCGGAAAAGCAGCCAGCCGATGTGGGCATGGAAGAAGCCTTTGGAAATATCGTACGGATCGTCGTCGTGATCCACGAATTTGTGATGGCGGCGGTGATCGGCCGACCAGCAAAGGGCCGAACCCTCAAATGCGGCCGCCCCAAAGAGCAACGTGAAGAGTTTAACCGGCCAGCCAGCCCGGAAAGTCAGGTGGGAGAAACACCGGTGATAACCCAGCGTGATGCTCATCCCTGTCGCAAAGACGAAGAAGATAAAGAGACCGAATTGGAACCCATCAATCCCGTAAAACCAGAGGTAGGCGGGAACGGCGGTGATGGTCGTAAGGAACGTGCCGATGAGGAACAGGCTGTTCACCCATTGGATTTTATAAGGAAGACGAAACATGGGGCTGCAATCTACATGGCATCTTCCCGCATGCCATATTTTTTTCCCGCACCCTGGCCTGGGCGCGCGATGACACTATATGATAACCGCATCCCCGTCAGGCAATTCTGCAAGGATACACAGTTCATCCGGGAGCGATGGGAGTTCGCTTAAAATCAGACAGCAGAGAACCTGAGGTGTTTCCATTTTTCCTATTTAGGATAAGGAATCGAACCCATTCAGTCATCACGATGCCGCCTGTTCGTAGAGATGGACGCTGGCAAAAACTGACTGGTCAGGTTGCCAATGGAAAGGCCGATCCCGACTCTGCGCGTGTCGAAAAGCGAGGTGCCATAAATACGCCGCGAGGCTTCGCGGTGGCTCTCGAGAATCTTGCCAATGAGCCCGAGCACGGCGGGGTCGGCCACGGTCTCCCGCCCGGAAACCTCCCGCCGCGTCTTGGGCTTCCAAAACCGGATCGTATCACCGTCCGGTGAGATTCGTCCGGCGACTCGCTCACCCAAGTTC
>Ga0114978_10001557_pt1 | contig 19242 bp, 16 predicted proteins | sample S_140212_EF_Meta_FD_87027 | JGI IMG/M metagenome (GOLD analysis project Ga0114978, IMG submission 87027) | Freshwater microbial communities from Lake Simoncouche, Canada to study carbon cycling - S_140212_EF_MetaG | ecosystem: Environmental > Aquatic > Freshwater > Lake | place: Lake...
AGGGGCCGATCGCCGGCTTCCCGATCGTGGGCGTGAAGGCGACGCTCGAAGACGGCTCCTACCACGACGTCGACTCCTCCGACATGGCCTTCCAGATCTGCGCTCGGGCCGGCTTCCGTGAGGCCTTCCTCAACACGAAGCCGGTCCTTCTCGAGCCGATCATGAAGATGGAGGTGGAGGTGCCCGCCGACTTCCAGGGGCCCGTGACCGGCGAGCTCAACAAGCGCCGCGGCCTGATCATCTCCACCGAGACCGTCGGCAACTCCTCGACGATCATCGCCGAGGTACCGCTGGCCGAGACCTTCGGCTACTCGACCGACCTGCGGAGCATGACGCAGGGGCAGGGCGTTTTTACGATGGAGTTCTCGAAGTACCGGCCGACGCCGGGGAACATCCAGAAGGAAATCATCGAGGAGAAGAGGAAGGCCGATCTCGCCGCCGCGAAGTGATTTGCGGCGGGCGGTTGGCTACGCCTTCATCCAGACAAGCGGCCCGGTCATGGCATCTGTCATGGCCGGGCCGTAGTGTTTTGGCGGAGCCTGCCCGGAGCGGGGGATGTTGGTTAGCATGGCGAGGCCGAAACGGAGGACCAGCATGCCTCCCGGCCGGGAGAGGCGATTTGATGACGAAGCGACTGCTCGTGACGGGATCGTCGGGCCTGATCGGCAGCGAGGTGGCGACCCACTTCCACCAACTGGGGTGGTCAGTTCACGGCATCGACAACAACCAGCGGGCCGTGTTCTTCGGCCCGGCCGGCGACACCCGCTGGAACCAGGAGCGGATGCTGTCGGCGCTCCCCCGCTTCTGCCACCACGAGATCGACATCCGCGATCGCGAGGGGGTTCTCCGACTCGTCGCCGATCTTCGGCCCGATGGAATCGTCCATACCGCAGCCCAGCCTTCGCATGACCGGGCAGCCGCGATCCCCTTCGACGATTTCGACACCAATGCCGTCGGCACGCTCAATCTCCTCGAAGCGGCCAGGCGAAGCGTGAAGGAATCGCCGTTTGTGCACATGAGCACGAACAAGGTCTACGGCGACGCCCCCAATGAGCTCGCGCTGGTCGAGCTTGCAACGCGCTTCGACTACGCCGATCCGGCCTGGCGGGAGGGGATCCCCGAAAGCTTTCGGATCGATCAGAGCAAGCACTCGCTGTTTGGGGCTTCGAAGGTCGCCGCCGATGTGATGGTGCAGGAGTACGGCCGCTCCTTTGGCATGCCGACCTGCTGCCTGCGGGGGGGCTGTCTGACGGGCCCGGCACACTGCGGGGTTGAGCTCCACGGATTCCTCAGCTACCTCGTGAAATGCAATCTCGAGGGGTGGCCCTACAACGTCTACGGATACAAAGGCAAGCAGGTCCGCGACAACATCCACGCCCATGACGTGGCTCGTTTCATCGAGGCGTTCGTCGCGGCGCCGCGCAACGGCGAGGTCTACAACCTCGGTGGCGGCAGGGCCAACAGCTGCTCGATCCTCGAGGCGTTTGACCGTGTCGAGCAGCTCACGGGAAGGAAGATGGCCTGGAGCTACGTCGAGACAAACCGAGACGGGGATCACCTCTGCTACATCTCCGACCTCGCGAAGATCCAGGCGCATTATCCCCAGTGGCGGGTCCACAAGAGCCTCGACGACATCTTCACCGAGATCGTTCGCGGATGGAGCGAGCGATGAAGCTCCTTGTCACCGGCGCCTGCGGCTTCGTCGGATCGACGCTGATCCCGACGTTGCTTTTGGCACTTCCGGGGCTCGAGGTCGTCGGCCTCGACAACTTCCTCCGCGACGGCAGCCGGGGCAACGTCGAGCCGCTTCGCCGTCTTGGGGTAAAGGTCGTCGAGGGGGACATCCGCAGAGAGGACGACCTTGCGGCGATCGGCCGCGTCGACTGGGTGCTCGATTGTGCCGCCGAGCCGAGCGTCCTGGCTGGGGTTGGCGGGGCGGTGTCGTCGTTTGGGGTCATGGATCACAACCTCATCGGCACGCTCCGCGTCCTCGAGTTCTGCAAGGCTCACGGCGCGGGGCTCATTCTTTTAAGCACGAGCCGGGTCTACTCGATCGCGCCGCTTGCCGCGCTCTCCATCGAGACGGTCGACGGGGCTTTTTGTCCAGCGCCGGGGGCGGGCCAGCAGACGCCGGGCTTGAGTGGGCGGGGAATCGCGGAATCGTTCTCGACCGCTCCGCCGCTGTCGCTCTATGGGGTCTCGAAGCGGTGTGCCGAGCTTGTCGCCCTGGAATACAGCGATGCCTTCGGCTTCCCGGTATGGATCAATCGCTGCGGTGTGCTCGCGGGTGCCGGCCAGTTCGGCAAGGCCGACCAGGGGATCGTCGCCTATTGGATCAGGGCCTGGCGCGATCGGAAGCCGCTGCGGTACATCGGGTTTGGCGGCGCCGGGGCGCAGGTCCGCGATTTCCTCCATCCCCGCGATCTCACCGCGGGAATTGTGAAGCAGTTTGCAGCCGGGGCTCCGGGCCGGGCGAGCGGGGAGAGCGACCCGCGCATCTGCAACTTCTCCGGAGGCCTTTCCAACGCCTGCTCGCTCGCGAATATGAGCGCCTGGTGCCGCGACCGCTTCGGGCCGCTTGATGTCGGCTCGGATCCGACGTCCCGTCCCTTCGATCTCCCCTGGGTGGTGCTCGATGCCACGCGGGCCGCCCAGACCTGGGATTGGAAGCCGGTCACGCCCCTTCCCGAGATCTTTGCGGAGATTGCCGATTCATGAGCGTGCCCACACACGACGGGGACGAGCTCGCCCGTATCTATCGAACCCGCTTCGAGGGCCAAAAGGAATATCGACTGGCCGTCTGGCGGATCCTCATCGGGGCGGTGTTCGCCCGGTGGATCCCGTCGGATGGACAGATCCTTGACCTGGGAGCCGGGCAGGGGGAGTTCATCAACCAGGTCGATGCTCTGGGACGGTTCGCCATGGACCTCAACCCCGACACCAGGCACTCCCTCCGGCCGGAAGTCCGGTTTCTGGAGCAGGACTGTTCCGCCCCTTGGCCGATTGAAGACGGCTCCCTCGGCCTGGTTTTCACGAGCAATTTCTTCGAACATCTGCCTGACAAGGCCACACTGCAGCGCACGCTCGAGCGTGCCCACCGGGCACTCCGCCCTTCGGGGCGATTGGTTGCTGTTGGGCCCAACATTCGGCTCGTCCAGGGAGCGTATTGGGACTTCTGGGATCACTATCTGCCCCTCACCGAGAAGTCACTTGCCGAGCTCGGCCGGCTGACCGGCTTTGTCGTGGAGCATGAGTGGGGGACAACGCTCCCCTATTCCATGAGCCAGGGCTTCGCCCCTCCACTGTGGGGAGTGCGGCTGTATGTCAGACTCCCTTTTCTGTGGCGGTTTTTCGGCAAGCAATTCATCGTCGTGCTCAGGAAGCCATGATCGTGAATGAGCTCGAACGATTAAGCATCGTGATTCCGGCCCGGGACGAAGAGGGCTGTATCGCGTCGACGGTGCACCACCTCAATCTGGAGTTGCGGCTCTGCGGGGTGCCGCACGAGATCGTCGTCGTCGACGACGGATCGAGCGACCGCACGGCCGCGATTCTCGCCGAGCTTGCCCGGGAGATCCCGGAGTTGAAGCCAGTCCGCAATGACGGCCCGCACGGCTTTGGCCTCGCCATCCGCAAGGGGCTCGAGGCGTTCACGGGTGACGCCGTCGTGATCATGATGGCGGATGAATCGGATGACTGCCGCGACGTCGTCCGCTACTGGCAGGAATTGAACAAGGGGGTCGACTGCGTGTTCGGCAGTCGCTTCATGCCGGGCGGCGGCGTCATCGACTACCCGCGGGTGAAGCTCTTCCTCAACCGCACGGCCAATCTCTTCGTGCGGATGCTCTTCCGTCACGGGCTCAACGACACGACCAACGCCTTCAAGGCCTACCGTCGGGAGGTCATCGAGGGCTGCATGCCGATCCTCTCCCCCCATTTCAACATCACCGTCGAGCTTCCCCTCAAGGCGATCGTGCGGGGATATTCCTGGTCGGTGATCCCGATCACGTGGCGAAATCGCCGCAGCGGCGTCGCGAAGCTCAAGCTTCGGGAAATGGGGAGCCGCTACTTTTTCATCGTGGCCTATGTTTGGCTGGAGAAGTATTTCAGCCGCGGCGACTACCGGAAGAAGCCGTTGTGAACGATTCTGCCCGTGTGTCTTACCTGTGGGTGTCGAGGGAGCGTGGTTGTGGATGAGTCTCGAGGTCCAGAGAAGAGCCGCGGTGGAGAGGCATCGAGTGTCGAGTCGATCGGATCGCGGTCGCGGCCTGTCCATGCCGGGGAATGGCTGATCCTCTTGGCTGCCGCCGTCGCGTTGCTCGTGCACTGTGTCCGTGACCGGGCGCGCCCACTGTGGTGTGACGAAGCCTACACGGCGTTCGCGGTGTCGGATCCATCCTTCGCGCACATGCTCGAGGGCTTGCGCGACGAGATCAGCGCCATGCCGCCGTTGAGCTTCGTGCTCGGCTGGGGGATCGCGCGGGTGATCGGGGTGTCGGAGCTTGCTCTCCGGCTTCCGTCGGCGCTGTATATCTGGGTGGGAATCGTCCTCCTTTGGCTCTGCCTGCGGCGATCGTTGAATCGCTGGGTGGCCACATGGTGTGCGGTGTGCCTCTCCTTAGCGGCGGCCATGGTATCGAAGGCTCACCGGAGGGGTGGTGATGCTGAGCGACAGCCACCTCCACCGTCAACCGATCGATCTTCGCATCGGTGCGGCGCTCGGCCGCCACTACCTCCCGGGCACGATGAAGAGCCTGGCTGAATGCTTGGAGGACTTCGACTCGTTTCTCTACGTCAATTACGACCCAGAGCGCACCGAGGTCGAGGACTTCCTCCGCGGCCAGCCAGGGTGGCGATCGACAACGCTCGGGCCCCACACAAAGCTCTGGGAGCGCAGCCCGGAAGGAGCGGAGTGATCCATCCTCAGGCCGCCCCGAAGGGCAGACTTCAGGCGGCCCCCTTCTCCGCAGCGGGGAACTCGAGCGACGTCACGAGGAGCAGGTCGACGTGCTGACAGGAGTCGTCGGGCTGGATGATGACGGCGGTCCGTCCACCGGGATTCCAGGCGACATACTCGGGATGAACGACAGAGATCGATCGTCCGTCGGCGAGGTAGACGCGGAAGGGGACAAAGGGCTGGGCCCGCATTGCGTCACGGAAACGTTCGAGGGCCATGGTGAATCGCGGCGGGGCCGCGCCTCCAAAAATGAGTGGGCTACTCTTTTGAAAGAGTGTACGCACGTACCCATTCCGGTCAAGGATTCGGGAGCCCCCTCTGCCGGCTCGGTCAGCGCGGCGCGAGGTGGCGATCGAACCAGTCGGCGAAGGCCTCGACATCCGCGCTCGACCGCCAGAAGTCCCCCCAGCCGTGTCCCTGACCGGGGCGAACGATGATCTCCACTGACGCCGCTCCCGCTGCGGCGGCCCGGGCTGCAAAGGATTCTGACTGCTGAAGCGGAACGACCTCGTCCCGGTCGCCGTGGATGATGAGCGTGGGGGGGAGCCGATCGGAGAGATGCATGATCGGAGAGAGCTCGGCGGCGAGCCGGGCGCGCTGGTCGGCGTCGAGGCCGCGGCTCCCGAAGGCCACCTCGAGCGGTTCAAGCGGCCCGGCCCCGAGGCCGTCGATGCCGGGGCCGCCGTAATTGGCGAAGTCGGTCGGAGGGAAGAAGCAGGCCACGGCCTGCACCGCTGCGGAGGCATGATCGACCGGATCGGCGGCGTCGGGCGCGCCTGCAGTGCCGCGGGCGGCGACGGAGAGGGCCAGATGCCCCCCCGAGCTCGCCCCCATGATCCCCAGCCGATCGGGATCGACGCCATGCTCGGTGGCGTGGGTCCGGATGAAGCGCACGGCGCGGAGGCAATCAGCGATCTCGTCGGCGACCTTGTAGCGCGGCTGGGAGCTGGTGACGACGGCGAAGACGGTGTATCCGCGGGCGAGGAAGGGGGCGTAGTCATCGGGGCGGATCGTCACCATCAGCGGCGTGGCCTTGCTCGACAGCCAGCCGCCGTTGACGAGGAACACGAGCCCGGCGCCATTGCACTTCTCGGGCACGAAGCGATCGAGCGAGAGGGCCAGGCCATCCTTCCGGCCGTAGACGATGTCTTCAGTCCGGCAGACACCGGCTGGTGCGGCGGTGGCGATCGGGGGCGGGCCGGTCAGGCAAGCGAGGAGCAGCAGCAGCGGGAGCAGTCGCCGGGAACGCATGGCGGGAATCCTTCCTTCCATCGGCCTACGCGAACCGCGCGACCGCATCGAATGGCGCGACCTAGGCGGCCCCAGGGCTTTGCATCTCGGCGCGGATCGCATCCCAGAAATCGATCCGGGCCTGGAGCGAGCCGCGGGCCGTGGCGGAGGCCTCGGCCCATCTGCCGGCATCATCGCCGCACAGGCTCGCCACGATTCGCCGGCACATCGGGCCATGCTTCTCGTCGTCGGCTTCGATATGGCGCTCGAGGTAGAAGCGGAGGCGCTCCCAGCTGTGGGGATCCTGAGCGGCCAGCGCCACGACGAGCGGCCGAAACATCTCCGGGATCACGTCCTCGCGGCCATAGGTGAAGGCGGCCACGATTTTGTGGGCCGAGCCCGAAGCGATGATCGCAAACGACGTCCGGACAAACGCCGCCGCGGCGGCAGGGACATGGGCTTCGTTGAGCGCCCGCTCGAGCGGGATGCCGGCGGCGAGGAGCGTGAGGAGCGATTCGACCGGGCCGGTGTCGGCGCCGGCCTGGCGCATGCAATCGAGATAGAGCTCGAAGTGGGAGGCGTGGGTGCCATCGGGAAGCTCGTCGGATTGCTCGTCGAGAACGATCTCATTGACGAGCCGGCGGGCTTCGCGATCGGGGGTGGGGATCCAGGGGAGGGTTGTGCAGGTGAGCTTCTGCTGGAGGGCGACAAGCAGGCTCTGGAAATCCCAGACGGCGAAAACATGGTGCTCCATGAAGCGCCGCAGCCGGGCGGGGCTATCGACCATGGCGTAGATCGGATGGGCGAGGAGCCGCTGCCGCAGGTCGCCAAGGTCGATCGTGTGGCGGGGCGGGGGGCTGGTGACGGCGTCGGAAAAACCCGTGGACAGTGCGGCAGTCATGGCAGGAAGGCCTCGGGAGCCGTGAAAGAGGGGCGGAGAGGGCGGGCAGCGAGAGGGGTGGGGAAGGTGGGGGCAGCCAGCAGGAAAGCCGAAGGGCCGGCGGCGTCGGGCTGCGACACCACCGGCCCTTCATTTGTAGGCAGCGGACTTCCCCGCGGCGAGGCCGCCGGGGGAGGCTGTTTTTAGCGGATCACTCGAAGTCGTTTTCGCCGATCGGCTTGCCGTAATTGGGGCCGCTGTAGATCCCCGGCGAGATGTTTAGGTTCGGAAACATGATCCCAGCCCCGCCGACTGTGTTCGGAGAAATCAGGTGGCAATAGACGCGCGGCTCGATGTTGTCGCGGAGCGTCTGGGTGCGGCTATCACAGAATGCCACGACGACGAGGCCCGCATGCCGCGACGAAGGGGTGGCGTACGCGTCGACGGTGAACAGCGGGTTTGCGGCATCGGAGGCACTTACGTTGAGTAGCCTGGTCTGGGCGGTCGTGATCAACCCCGAACCCGGAAGGGCAGAACTGGGATTCTTGGGTACGGTACCGAACCCGATGATCGGGGACGCCGTCGCGGTTGAGTTGGCGTTTACGTCATAGTTCCCATTGGGCGCAAAGCTATAGGCGATCCCGGGGGCCTGTGGCAGGGCATCAAAGAAGGCTTGGGGGTTGAACATTGCGCCGTTCCGCTCGGCGAGGAGGAGCGTTCTCCCAGCACCGTCACCGCTGGAGATGTAGTCGATGCTGTTCTTCGCTGCCGGGTAAACTCCAGCCACTCCCACGGTGTCGAGCATCACCGCATCGTCGCGGAACTGCTGATTGCGGATCCATCCCGGACCCACATTTCCCGCGTAGCCGATCGTTGGAGCACCTTCAAGCGAAGGCGTCGATGTGGTGCATTTGAAAATCGCGGAGGAGGGAGCGCCGGCGACGACGAGTTGACCGCCCGGGTTATTTTCCCAAAGCTTGTAGGCCTCGAGCATTTCCAATTGGGGAAGAATGAGCACCGGCCATGAAACGGTGCCACCGTTGGCGGCCGCTGTCGTATTCGGGTGGGCGTTACGCCACCCGGGGATGAACTTCCTGGCACCGTCAAAGAGCGTGATCGCGGTGCCGATATTCTTGAGGTTGTTGAGGCACTGGGTGCGGCGACCGGCTTCGCGGGCCGCCTGGACGGCCGGCAGCAGCATGCCGACGAGTGTGCCGATGATGGCGATGACAACGAGCAATTCGACGAGCGTGAAGCCGGCCCGGCGGCGGCCGATGTGGGTGAGCATTGGAAACCCCTTTGATGGGAGCAGGCTCGCGGCGGAGACCTGCTGCCCGGATGGATGAGAATGGAACGAACCGGTCGCCCGTACAGTGCCCGCGGCGGGGGCGGCCCAGAACGGGAGCGCCCCTGAAAAACCGCGTTCGATGCCCTGCCTGCCCCTCTACGGGATTGTCGGGTCGTTGGTGCGATTTGTCCAGCGGTAGCCGCCGGACTGGCACAGATTCCGCAGGGAGTGGCCGGCGGTGCCCAAGCGGCGGGGCGAGCGGGGCGGCCGAGGGGTCGGGCACGCTTCAGAACGAGGGCCGAATCAGCCGCCGGCGGGCCCCCCGGCTGGACGCCCCCGGTGACCGGCGGCGGAGCGAGAAGCGGAGCAGATCTCGAAGGCTCCGAATCAGCCCTGGCGACGGCGGCGGCTGAGAGCCTTAACCGCGGCGAAGCCGAGGCCGGCCAGGCCCATCGCCCAGGTGGAGGGCTCGGGGACGGCGACGGGGTTGACGGTCATCATGTAGGGGTTGCCGGCGGCGGGGGAGGAGCTCCACTCTCCGTTGTTGAGCCTGGTCGCGATCAGGGCAGCGGACTGCGACGCCGGGGAAATGACCCCCGTTGCGCCAGCCGTGCTCCACAAGACGTTGGACGATCCCCCCTTCACAACCACCCAATATTCCTTCGACTTGTTGAGCTCGGGGAAGGAGTTGCCCGGGGTGAAGGTGTTGTTGCCGATCACGATCGTCTGCGGGGCGAGAAGCGCCTGGCCAACCTTATTGTTGGGCCGGCTGCCCCCCCCTGCGGCGTCGTAGATGGCGACCTCAAACGACGTGCCGAGAGGATTGGAGGCCAGATTCAAAACAACCGACGCGAGCTTGATCTTGTCGTCGGCATCCGGCGTGATGAACTGGGCCGCCTTCCAATTCGTGGCGTTGGCCGTCACCGAGCCGGTCGGCGTGTTGCCGGTGATGGTGTCGAAGATCACGTCCGTGGAGGAATAACCCGCGGCCGAGGCCGTCGGGGCCGTGCCGGCGGCCAGGGCGAGCCCGAGGACACCAACGAGCGCCACTCCCAGGGAACGAATCCGGATCGAGGGGGAGAGAGTGGCCAGACGCATCGGTGATCCTTCGTTGTGAGGGCCAGGGGGATCGCTGTCTCGCGATCCTCTCGGCTTGTTGAGTCACCTGAAAGAGCAGATGTCATGCCAATGCCACATTGAAAATAAACCGTTCGGAAAGCCTTTCTACAGAAAGACTTGCGTTTATTCTGACGGAACCGAAAGCCAGCCTCCGGATGGGGCGTTTCCTCATCGGTTTGGTGAGGGGATTTCCGTGGAGGCCACGGAGCGAGCTGCAAGTCTCTTCTCATCAAGGACTTGCGGGTGTTTCGCACAATCGGCGAAGGGGTCTCACTGCGATGGTGAGGTGGGCGACCTGAGTCGCCTGCGGCGTCGGGCTAAAGAAGGGCGGGGGAGCCGCCGGCCGACGCGGTAGAGAGTCGCTGATCAGCCCTGGCGGCGGCGACGGCCGAGGAGCGAGAGCGAGCCGAGGACGAGCGAGAGGGCGCTGCCGAAGGAAGCGGGGTCGATCTCGGGGACGGCGGCGGAGGTGGTGGCGTTGATGGTCATCATGTAGGGGGTGCCCGCCGAAAGCCCGGCCCACGAGGCACCAGCGGTCGTCGAGAAGTTGGTGTTGGTCGAAGAACCGACGCCGGTCGGGGTGTCGCTCGTGAAGCGCCAGTCGACCGAACTGGCCCCAACGCCCCGCAGCAGGACCCAGAAGGAACTGGTCGAGGCGAGAGTGGGGATGCCGCTGGCGGAGAACGTGTTGCTGCCAGCCCCAAAACTACCGGGGTTGGTGAGCGTTCCGAGGCTCAAGCCGGGGGTGCCAGAGGCGTCGGAATAGATATCGACGGCAATCGTGCCGAGCGGCGTTGCCGTGAAATCAAGGATCACCGACGTGAGACTGTAGACCTGGCCATCGGTGTTGAACTGGTTCGCCAGCCAGGTGCCGTTGTTGGCCCCGTCGGCACCGGCCGACGTGCTGCCGTTGATGCTGTCGTAGAGGACGACCGGAGAGGCGCTGGCAGCCTGACCGACGAGCATGGCCGCAACGATCGCAACACCCCAGATCGACAACGCCCGGCTAAGCGAGCGGCTGAAAAGCTTGCGGATGGTCTGGGAGGCGGTCGACATGGCGGTGATCCTCGTCGTGGCTGGGGGCGGGCGTTGCCGCCCGATAGCGAACAAAGAGGTGCATCTACCGTGCCAAACCGAGGCTCGTTTCTTGGAGTGGGCTGTAAGTCTCGTTCAGGCAATGGCTTAAGTGCTTCGGCAAACGCCGGACCAAGACTTGGGCTCCGAGGGAGTCACACCATTCCAGGGAGGCCAAAGGGGGCTGAAGCAACCGCCTTACGACCGGTAAGTTGTTGTGTGGAAAAGACTTATGGCCTCACTCACCAGGATGATGAGGGGCCAGCGGCCGAGAAACCCTCTTCCTGACTCGGACTCCCTGATTTGGTGGAGGCCAAGGGGGAGCGTCACCGCGGGGGCTCACCGGGGGACGAACGAGTGGCGAATCGTCACCTGCCGCACCTGCCGGCTCGAGGGCTCATAGCAGCGGAGGCGGATCTCGATCCCCCTGAGCGGGAAGCGGTAAGGGGGGAGCGTTTCGAGTTCACCGGGATCGTCGCCGGCGCTATTGAACAGGCCGTCGCCGTCGACGTCGTAGGGAGACTCATCGACCTTCCCGTCGCTGTCGTCGTCGAGGCCGTTGGAGCCCTCGTCGATCGTGCCGTCTTGGTCATCGTCGAAGCCGTTCGATTCGTAGTGCGTGCTCCAGGTGTCCCAGATGGCGGGGCCGGCAGCGTTGCGGAGGCCACTCATCGGCTCGGCCAAATTGGCAAACCGGGGGCGTTGGCCAGAGGTGGCCACAGCGACGTAGGGCCCCTTGTTCCACCCGAGATCGACATAGGCGCCGTTGGCGGCGGGGCCATTTGCAGCGACCGTTGCCGCGAAGCCGTTGGTCCCGCTGTCGCCCGGCACGACGGCGCTGTCGCCACCGGCGGGCACGCCGACCGGGGCACCGGGATCGAACACCCGGACATCGAAGCCGATGACGTTCGTGAGGACGACATCCTCACCGACACGGATAGAACTCTTCGCGAGGGCAAACGCCGAACCATCTGGGCGGATCACACTCTGCCGAGGGTCAAAGATCAGACCGTCGGGGGCCGGCGTCATCTGCCACTGATAGTTCGATTGCACGCTCCCGTCCGGAAACCGGAACGACCCCGCCGTCGCATCGATCGCACCGCCGCCGTTGTGCATGAAGCGGTTCTCACGCCGGGTCAGGTCAGCGAGTGAATTAGGTACGAGGGCGGTCAGTTTACCTTGATACTGAGCTGAGAGATCAAACTGGTCAAAGAACTCGGCCCATGAGTTGGCGTTGGTCCATGTGATGAAGTTGGCGTTGGCGCCACCATAGAACGGGGCGAAGCCAACGTACCCAATGACAAGGTTCTGCCGGCGGAAGAGCGTGTAGGTGACCACCGGTGGTGTCGTGCCGGTGGGGACTTCGGTCGGGCGGAGAAACCAGGCGACCTCGGCGAGTTGGCTCTCGGTCGTCTTCGTCGCCGTGCCGTAATCGTACTTCCCGAGATAGGGCGTCTCGGTGTTCCGTGTCGTGAACAGCAACACGTCGTCGATGTCGGCAGGCGCCAGCGATGTCCGGTCGACGCCGCCGTCGGCGTCCCCCCGTGGCCCCTCGATCACCTCGAAGTATCCCTCCCCTGCCTCGACTTCGAGCGGGGGAAGCGTTCGCGCGGTGGCCCCGGAGAGATCGTTGCGCAGCCGCCAGGCGACGGAGCGGAGTTGGGCGTCGAGCTCGATCATCGAGCGGCTGTCGGAGACAGCGGTCCCGAAGGCACCGAAGACCTGCGCGATCGCCCCCATGAGGATGAGCGTGCAGGTTGTGGCAACGAGCATCTCGACGAGCGTCATGCCGCGCGGGTTATGGGTGGGCGACTTCATTCGACGATCCTCCGCAGGAGGACGGCATCCCAGACATTGTGGTCGCGCCCCGGTTCGTGGGCGACCGGAATCGACCGGTCGATGATGTAAAACGCCCGGTGGTAGCGAACGCCATCGGGATCGGCGGGCACCGCCGGCTGGCCCGAGAGCGGCGCCGGCGCCATCGCCTCTCGGAGCGTGATCCAGACCCCGAAGAGGTGCGACTTCGTCGTCGTCGTGTTGGCCAGCCGATTGGCCGTGTAGATCGCCTGCGAGGGGTTGAGATCGATCGCCGGCTTGAGGGTGGCGTTGCCGTCAGTCGTCGGCATGTGCTGCGGATCGGTGAGCGCGGTCTGTTGGCCGGTGAGAAAGAGGAGGGAGCTCGTATTCCGGGCCGGCGTGCTGTTGAGGGCCGCATGGCTGCGGGTGTCAACCGGGTCGGGAGAGCCGTCGGTCGGCTTGACCAGCGGCCCGGCGACGACGGCATTCCAGACATCGTCGGCGGTGACGGTGTTGAGATTCACCCGCCCTGGCTCGCGGAAGCTCGAGAGTTGGTTGACAGGCGTGGTCACCGAATCGATCCCGGTGAGCGTGGCGAGATTTCCGTTTGGATCGCTCGTCGTGCCATGGATCCCGGCGAAGCGCGTGGGAACATGCACGGCATCGAAGAGCGGCGGGCTTTTGAGATTCCGCAGAACCGTCGGCCCCCAGGTCCAGTTTTTCGTGTCGGGATCAGGGGCGAGGAGGGGCGAGGGATCGCTGTAGTTGGTCAGCAGGCTCTGGCTGTCGAGGGCATGCACAAAGAGAATCTCGGGGCTGGCGACAAACGGCCGGTTTGGCCAGAAGAACCACTTCGGCGGCTTGTTGGGATCGAGCGTCCAGTTGGCATCGATGCGGAGCGGCACCGCCGACGTCGTTTCGGCCGTCCCCTGCTTCCAAAACGTGTCGGCGGGGGCGTCCATCACTCGGCGGGTCGTGCGCGGATTTTTCCCCGGCGGCACCTGCATCGTCAACGGCTCGGGAGTGCGGTTGACGACGTTGAAGGTCTGCTGATCGACCACCCGATAGACCGCCATCCGGGTGAGCTGGCCGTCGGTGTCGGTGAGATCGGAGGGGGCGGTGTTGCCCGGGTCCTGCGTCCAGTCGGGCTTCGCGACATTCGGCGTGGCGGTCGGGTCGGTGAGGCGCTCGAGGTAGATGGTGGCTTGCCGATCGGGCGTGCCAAACGCGGCCGCTGGCCCCTGGACTTTCAGCGTGGCGAAGTTGGCCACATTGAGCTTCTGCTGCTGCGTCTGAACGGTGACAACCGACGAAGCGGCCTGCGGCTTGAGGCAGACCGAGGTGTCGACGCCGAGCTTCGGCGTCGTGTTGTCGGCGAGGACATGCTCCGGCTCCCCCCCCTTCGCTGTCTTTGTGTCGAGGCGGACGATCGTGTCGGCTTGGCCGTCGGTGTGGATCCGCAGCCGCCAGACGGGAAGGAGGGTCCGGTCGGCGGGATTGGCATTGTTGGCCGGGGTGGCCGCGGTCGCCCCCGACTTCCGCCCCAGGTCGAGCGCGTTGAGGGGGTTTTTCTTCGTGGTGTCGTAAGAATCGAACTGCGGATCACACGGCTCGGCGGCGACCAATGCGTCGCCTGAAGCAGCCTTGCCGAAGGCGGTGGCATTCCAGGGGCGGTGGAGCACAACGTAGAGCTCGCCGGTCGTGGCATCCTCCCAGGCGCAGGTCTCGGCAATCACGATCTCCGGCCGCTCGCAGCCGAAGACAACGTCGCGCTGGGCCGGCTTGTCGTCGTTGGTCGTTTTTACGTTGCCATCGACATCCCAGCCATCGGCCGGATTGGTGTCGAACTCAAACGCTGTCATGGTCGAATCGCCATCCCGGAATTCGACGAGGTTCGCCACCCATTGGGCACAGAGGTGCGGATTGAAATCGGCCGGCGGGGTGAGGGCACAGAGGAGGACGTAGAGATCCTTGAAGTAGGCCTGCCGCTGGGCGTAGTAGGGATCGGTGATGTCGTATTTGAGGGGCTTTGTGCCGGTGAGGGGGCGGTTAAGATCGAAGCGCTCGCCGCGGGCGATCTCCCGGTTGAGGACGCCATTCATCACCGCCTTGTTGCGGGCCGTCGTGGCGCCATAGAGCTTTGCCGCGTCACCGCCGAGCGTGTCGGAGAGCTTCCGCGCCCAGTCGAAGAGCTTCGGAGCGGCGCTGCCGCTGATGACGGTCGTATCCCAGCTGTCGGTCGTGATCCGCAGCCGAGCTTCTTCCGCGACGCTCCCGAGGATCGCCTCGAGCCGGGGGGGGAGCTTCGAGGAATCGATGTCGTAAGGGCGGAGAATGTTTTCGAGTTCGGAGAGATTGAAGATGTTGCCATTGGGGGAAGCAGCGCCGTACGACTTCAACCAAGAGTTGCGCGGGGCCCGGGTGTCGAGGCGGATCTCGTAGGGATCGTCGCGAGTCTCGACGTCGAGGTTGTTGACATTGTTTCCTGACGCATCCTTCGTTCGCGACCATTCTGGCTTGACGAAGCAGAGTTGCGGCACGATCCCGGTCGTGGCCGCCGCAGCGAGCGTGAACGTCTTCATCCGACCATGGAGATCGGGGGGGGAGTTGTAGGTCGACCGCGGGTACAGCGAGGGGGAGCCGGAGAACGGCGTCGTTTTGTCGGCCCAGTTGAACGTCTTGCCGTCGTCGCTGTTCCACCACAGTGGAGGCACGCCGTCATATCCGAAAGTGCGGGGAGAGCCGGTCAATGTCGCAGGATCGATCGGGGAGCGGTGATCGGTAATCGCACTGGCGGCGTCGTTGACCCATGGATTGCCTGGAGGCGAGAACCGCGAAGGAAGTTTGGACGCAATTTGCGCATTCACCGACATCGCCGGGTTCGGTGCAAAACTTAGTGGCGGGTTGCCGCCATATCGTCCTTCGGAAGGTGACAACTGGGGCGTCGAAGTGAGTGAGCCCGCCGAATCTCTGGAATAGAAACGACCTCCCTGCGGCGACCTGCCGACTTGAAGCCGATTCTGGCTAACGCCTGTGCGGAGATAGAGGAGGGGATTCTCTTCCGGGTACCCTCGAGTGACCGTGCCCTGGAGCCGCTCGACGGAATAGGTCGCCGAAGGGGAACTCGCGTAGGGGAAGAGAAGATCGAGATTCACTTCCGGAGGGCCGTAACCGGAGCCAGTGGGAAAGGGAAGGAGCTTGGCGGTGGTGAAACCGGTGGGGAGGTTGCCGACTTGCCAGTAGGAGTTCGTGCCACTCATCGCCGTGTGCGGGTAGACAATCGGCACGAGCGAGCCATGAGCATTGACGTTCACGCGGCCGTCGAGATCGAGAACGAGGACGGAGGCGTGGAGCGTCACCTGATCGCCGTTGGGGGAGATCACCGTCGGCAGGCCGAAGTCGAGGAAAAAGCCGTCGTTGACGCCGTCGTTGTCGTTGTCGGCGCCGTAGCTGAAGCCGTTGGTGCCGCTATTGAGAAGGGCGAGGATGTTGGCGGCGGTGCCGCTCTGCACAAAGCCGACTTTCTTGACCACCGACGACGAGACCGACACCTTCGCAGCATCGGTCTCGTTTTGAAGATCGCGCGGCGCTACCCAGGAAAGAAACGGATTCGAGTCGTCGAAGCCGTCCCATGATTCGTTCGGCCGGGAGACCGAGCCGTCGCCGGTAAACTCGCGGCCGTTGATGACGACGCGGCAGGATTGGCCGGTGACTGGTTCGTAGGGGCGGTTGCGCGGCTGATTGTCGACGATGAGCTCGTAGTTGCTGTTGCCAAGGTCGTTGGCCCGGAGGATCCGGTGGCTGCTCGGATCGCGCCCAGTGCCGAGGATCGTGATCACGCGGCCGGCGAGATCGGTGGCGGCGAAAGAATAGCCATCCTTGTCGGGGGCGGGGATCTCGTCGAGCGAAACCAGCGGGAGGACGAGCACCGGCGCCTGCTCATAGACCGGCGGGTTGCCCTTGGCCGTACCGGAGAGGGCGACGGTCATGTTGCCGTTGGCATCGGGAAGATCGACGCCGTATTTGTCGGCGAGGAGCGATTCGAAGGGGGCAATTGCCACACCCGGCGGCGCCGGTTGGGCGAGGCTGACATTCACATTCGTGCCGGTCGATACGCCCCGCAGAACGCGGAGCATGACGGTATCGAAGATCTGCGAATGGGGGAGGCGGATGTTGTCGTTGCGGAGCGAGAGCTTGGCGTAGGCCCGAGCGGTCTCGCGCGACCGCGTGGCGACGATCAGGTAGGCTGCGCCGAGCATCATGAACAGCGTCAGCATCGAGAGGACAATCAACAGGAGGACGCCACGGCGCTCCCTGCCGATCGGCGCCGGGAGTCGCTGCGGAGATGCACGGCGGGCTCTCGCGGCCGCTGGTCGGGATGGTGTGTTCATCGCTCGCGCCTCACGTTCACGGGTGGCCGCTTGCCCACGGCCACCGCTTCGATCCATCGTCGTGCAAATCACCACCGTCATCACTACCACTGGCCGGACATCGATCCCGATCACTTCGAATAGGGGCCCGAACCCTCGAGCACCACCATCTGCTCCGCCATCCCCACCGAGTCGAGGAGGAGTTGGAGCGGGAGCGCACCTTCCACCGTCGGTGGCGGGCTGGCGAAGGTCACGTAGACCGAGCCGTCGGCGCTGTCGACGCTCGCCATCAGCAACTGGCTCCACCGCAGGTACTGATTCGTGGCGAGGGTCTTGTTCGGGTCGTAGATCACCACGCCGGGGCGGATGATCTCCTTCAGCGTCCGGTTATTTTTTTCCATCCACTTGGCCGGCGTCATGTTGCCGAGGGATGCCGGCAGCGGGTTTGGGATACGAAGCGTCGTGCCGTCGAAGATGACCGGCAGCGAGCCGGCGCTCGGGTCGGCGAGATTGCGATTATGGAAGGCGACGACCGTCAGCTTGGCCAGATCACCGGCGCCCGGCGAGCTGGTTAGAACATTGTCGGCCCGGGCGACCGAGAAGAGGCAGCTCATCCGGCCGTTGAAGAGGCGGATGCCGTTGCCATCGAAGCGGTTGACCGGCGGGTCGTCGCTGCCGGCCCCGGGGGAGACGAGGATGTCGTCGCGGCCTTGACCGAGGAGCTGGAGGACCTGCCAGGAGGGGTTTCCGGCCGGATTCGAGGCCTGGGAGTAGATACCGGCGGGCTTGAGGAAGGCACCGAACGCGTTGGGGAAGATGTCTTTCGTGACAACCGTCGCACCTGGGTCCCAATGAACGACCGGGTCGAACACCCACACCGGCCCGCTCCCGTTGGAATCGAACATGACCGAGTCGGGGCGCGTCAGGCCGTAGGTGACGGCATCCTGAAGACCGTTGGCAACCATCGAGGCGCCGCGATCGAGGATCAGGGCGCGGGCGGCCTGCGACTGGCCGGCGGGCACCAGCGAAACGACGCTCGTGAGGCCGACGGCGAGGATGCCGATCGCGATCAGCACCTCCATGAGCGTGATGCCGCGGTGAGAGTGGAGCGTGATGCCGCGGTGAGAGTGGAGCGTGATGCCGCGGTGAGAGTGGAGCGTGATGCCGCGGTGAGAGTGGAGCGTGATGCCGCGGCGGGGGAGTCTGGTGGTCATGGTCAATTTCCCCCGGCGGGCGTGTGGGAGCGGGCGAACGCCTGCGACACCAGGACATCGGGCGTGGTGACGATGTCGTCCAAACTGCCGTTGAGATTGACGTCTTCGCCGGGATCGATGGTGCCGTTGCCGTTGAGATCCTCGCGCTTCGAGCACTCGGCTGTCTTCACGATCCCGCTGGCCGGATCGATGACGATCCAGTAGGAATCGCCGTATTGCCAATTGAAGCCCTTCGTGTCGTCGTTGCCGTCGAAGGTGGAGGCGACCGTGAAATCGTTGGTCGCCCGGTCGGCGCGGCCCACGAGGAAGAAGACCGGGCCGGTGACCGTGACGCGTTTCGGAGTCGCCGCTGGGCTCTGCGTGAAGATCTGCCGGATGCGCCCCGTGGCGTCGAAGAGGAGCGTGACTGCCGTTCCGAGAGTGGTGAAGCGGTTATTGCCGAAGGTGGACGCGGCACCGAATCCCGACCAGGCCAGATCGATGCAGCGGCCGTCGGGGATAGAGAACGCGGAGCCGTTGCGCACCGGCTGGCGGAGGATCTCGAAGGGGTGTGGGGTATCCATGGTGGGCCAGGGAGTGTTGCGCTCCGTCTGGCCGGTGAGCTCGTTGGCGGCGACAAACCCCCCGGGTGTGCCGCGAAACTGCACGCCCGTCCCTCCATCAGCGGTCAATTCGTACCACGGGCCGCGACCGTCGAAGCGGATCAGGTCAAACTTCTTCACCGACCGGGCAGCGGGGATCGACCCGTCTGCAGGGTATGTAATCGTCCGTGTCCATGAATTGCCGGAGAGCGTGGCCGTCGATGCATACGACTCCCCCCGGTAGACCTGCGGGACATTCGCCTGAAAGAGGTCGATCGCAAACAGCGCGGTCGGGTTGGTAGGAGGGGGGAGGATCGTCACGCCGGCCCACTCGGGGCGACCGATCGCCCGCGACTGCGCCTTGGCGAAGAAGCTTGAAGTGACGCGGGCCGCCTCGCGGCTGCGTCGGTTTTCCGTCGTCGTCGCCACGTTGGGGAGGACGGTCACCGCCAGCAGCCCGATGATCGCGACCACGACGAGCAGTTCGACGAGCGTCATGCCAGCGCGGCGGATGGGGAGGGGCTTGTGCATGGGGCCACGTGGCGGGATGGAGGACGGGAGGATCACTTCTTGGTGAGATCGTGATTGCTAATGTTGTCGGCGGCAGCGCGGACGTTGGTCATGCTGTTGGCGGAGCCGACTTTCACAGATCCTGCCCACGGCCCGCTCCCCATCGGCCAGGCCGTCGTCAGCAGCGTGGGGCGCGTGCTCGCGTTGGTGTTAATCCAGCCG
>Ga0114978_10001560_pt1 | contig 19234 bp, 17 predicted proteins | sample S_140212_EF_Meta_FD_87027 | JGI IMG/M metagenome (GOLD analysis project Ga0114978, IMG submission 87027) | Freshwater microbial communities from Lake Simoncouche, Canada to study carbon cycling - S_140212_EF_MetaG | ecosystem: Environmental > Aquatic > Freshwater > Lake | place: Lake...
CTCAACAGCATCTTCAAATGAGCAAGTTTCCTTGGCAACCGTTTCATTAAACGGGTAAAGATTTATCACCAGCATATCAATGGTATCGATGCCATACTCTTTGAGGGCCGTCATATGCTCAGGCAAATCCCTGCGAGCCAAGAGACCGCCATGGACCATCGGGTGTAGTGTCTTCACACGCCCATCAAGCATTTCAGGAAATTTGGTCAAAGAAGACACTTCGACTACAGGCAGATTATTTTCGGCTAATAGTTTGGCTGTTCCGCCTGTAGAGATCAGTTTGATGCCTTGCTCGTGTAGCGATTTAGCAAAGGGCACGATGCCATTTTTATTAGAGACGGAGAGAAGGGCTGAACGGATCATAATTTTTCTGAAGGCGGAATCAGTAAATGGCTAGTTAATTGTTTAAGAAATCTTTTACTTATTTCAGTAGCTGGTGTTCAACCAGTTTTTTGTGCAAGGTATTACGATTAATGCCAAGGTACTGGGCTGCCAAGGATTGGTTTTGTTTGGCATGCTGCATCACCAGATCAAGCATTGGCTTTTCAACAACAGCTAATACCATTTGGTAGATATCCGTTGGCGGCGTGCCTTTAAGGTCATTCAAATAACCTTGTAATTGCGTTTCGATACACTCAGTAATGGGATGTTTATTGGTCATAAATATTCAAATCTAAAAAATTACTGGGGTAATAACGAAGTTAAGAACGAGGTTAATAACTATGCTGCCTCTAAAAAGAGTAAACGATCAGAATGAGATTTCATCTCATCAAAATAATCATTGACCATTTGTAATTGGGTTTTACAATCATCAGCCGTATTCATATGCTGACGAAAGGTATGTGAATCACGCAAACCTTTGCAGTACCAGCCAATATGCTTGCGCGCTGTACGAAGACCAATATACTCCCCATAGAACTCATAGTGGTCCAAAAGGTGAGTATTCATGATGGTCTGGATTTCATTAATTTCTGGAGTTGGTAGCTTGCCGCCAGTCTCTAGATAATGATTGATTTCACGGAAGATCCAGGGACGCCCTTGTGCAGCACGGCCAATCATGATGGCATCGGCACCAGTAGTTTCTAGAACGAATTCTGCTTTTTCTGGACTGCTAATGTCGCCATTAGCAACTACTGGAATACTGACATTGCTCTTAACTGCAGTAATTGTTTCGTACTCAGCCTCACCATGATAAAGGTCCGCACGCGTGCGGCCATGAACTGTCAGCATGGAGATGCCAGAATTTTCTGCAAGGCGTGCAATCTCAATGGCGTTCTTATGTTCACGATCCCAGCCAGTACGAATTTTTAATGTCACTGGCACGGCATCTGGACCAATGCCTACTGCATTGACTACGGCTTCCAAAATTTGTTGTACTAGCGGTTCGTCGCGCAATAAGGCTGAGCCTGCAGCCACATTGCATACTTTCTTAGCGGGGCACCCCATATTGATATCAATAATTTGGGCACCATGGTCGACATTGATTTTTGCAGCTGCAGCCATCATTGCAGGATCTGCGCCTGCGATTTGGACTGCGACTGGCTTGAACTCGCCAATGTGATTAGCGCGACGTTGGGTTTTCTCACTTTTCCAGAGAAGGGCATTCGAGGCCACCATTTCGGATACGGCATACCCTGCACCCAATTTCTTGCAAAGCTGCCTAAATGGACGATCCGTTACTCCAGCCATTGGAGCGACAAATAGTCTATTTGCAAGGATATGAGGGCCAATTTTCATCTATTGGGATTTATGCTTTGCTGTTGTAGTGAGGGACTTGCGGAAAAGCATGTCACTTTAGCACAGATGTGCTCAATTTTGCCTATTTTTTAGGCAAATCACTGGATTGAGTAAAAACAGAAAACGTTTAGATTTTGAGGGCTGTTTGAGGCGCTTAGCGCCTGCCAAACATCATCTGGCGAGCTAAGGCTGTTTTCACTGGGGGAAGCCACTGAAGAGCCGATAAAGCCAAGCCACGAGCCACCACGATTGGGATGAGGTTTGAAGTAAATACCCTGGCCATCAAGTCGGTCAGCCCAATCGTCGTGGTTCTATCCGCTTTACGACTTTGCGCATAACTTTCCAAGGTATGTTGAATTTGTATTGGCGTTTGCCCTGCTGCTGGACCTGAGAAAAGGCTCGCTAATTTTTCAGCTAATAGGAAGGCATCACGTAAGCCAAGATTAAGGCCCTGACCTGCAACGGGGTGTAAGGTTTGTGCAGCATTACCAATCCACACTTCATTATCTTGAGTAATGTGTTTGCGATAGTTCAACCCAAGTTCATACAAACGACGATCTTGAATTTTCAGAAAGCGTCCAATGCGCGAGCCAAATTCATGCTGCAGTGACTTTAGAAAATCTGCATCACTTAATTGCAAGCGTTGTTGCGAAGATTCTGGTGATCCACACCACACCAGATTTAGAATATTAGTACCGTAGTGGCTTGGTAAGACTGCCAATGGACCCTCTGTAGTAAAGCGCTCCCACGCTTGATGAGGTAAAGCATGTTCAACTTCGACCAGGCCGACCAGAGCAGATTGTCCATAGTCTCGGCCAGACTCAACCCAATCTTGGGTTTTAAAGAGCCCACCTTCTGCATGGACAACACATTTTGCATTCATTTGCTCATGATTATCGTCGTGATGTTGCCAAATAAAATGAGGACTCTTTACTTGTATTTCTCTTAAGGCTTGACGAATGGCGATATGGATATCGCGATAGCGAATGATGTGACCAAGCGCTGCTTGATTGAGCTCTTCACGTGTCATTAATGCTCGGCCAAAGCGGCCAGCTTGTGAAACATGTACACGATGGATATCAGCGCAATCTGTTGGCCATGCATTGATCGTATCTAGTAAGAGTTTGCTGCCATGGGAAAGTGCGATACCTCTGCTATCGGCCGCTACTAGATCAGCATCATTAATTGCATTACGGTCTAGTAGCGTCAGTTTTGCTTCAGGAAATTTTTGTAGCAGCCATGCTGCACACGCAAGCCCAACAGGCCCACCACCTTGAATCAATATGTCGCAATCTTGAGAGCGCATTTTTTTTAGTTGTTTTTCATGAGTGCTTCGATTTCATCAGCTTTGACTGGCACGCCCCGAGAAATCAATTCGCAACCAGTGTCATTGATGACTGCGTCATCTTCAATGCGAATACCAATATTCCAAAATGCTTCATTGATATCATCCGCAGGCCTAACGTATAAGCCTGGTTCAATAGTAAGGACCATGCCACTTTTGAGAATGCGCGAAGGCTTTTCTTCTGCAGACGTAGTTATAGGCTCGCGATAAGATCCTACGTCATGAACATCCATTCCTAACCAATGGGAAGTGCGGTGCATATAGAAGCGACGATAGGCGCCAGTTTCTATGGCATTTTCAAGTGAACCCACCTCAGAAAGTTTGATGAGCTTTTCATCGAGTAAGCCTTGAGTCAGTACTTTAAGTGCAGCATCATGTGGCTGGATGAAGTTATTACCAGGTTTAGTGACTGCAATAGCCGCTTCTTGTGCAGCAAGTGTAATGTCATACAGTGTACGTTGTGGACCTGTATATTTACCATTCACTGGGAAGGTACGGGTAATATCAGATGCATGACTATCCAATTCACAACCGGCATCAATTAAGCAAAGCTCACCACTGCGTAATTCCGTTGAGCCTGCACGATAGTGCAAGATACATGAGTTAGCACCCCCGGCAACAATGCTGTTGTAAGCCACGCTCTGCGATCCGCTATTACGGAATTCATGGAGCAATTCTGCTTCGAGTTGATACTCACGCATGCCAGGTTTACAGGCGTGCATCGCACGAATATGTGCGCGAGCAGAGATGGCGGCAGCACGACGCATGATATCGATCTCATGCATATCCTTAAATAAGCGCATTTCATGAATCAGCACTTCAACATCATGAAATTCTGATGGTGGGTTAATACCACTACGAGTTTTTCCCCGTACTTGTTTCATCCAATGGCGTATCCGTCGATCTGCTTCTGCACTTTCGGCTAAGCGCACATAAATAGCGTCTTGATCTGCTAATAACTCGCCTAGTTTTTGATCAAGCTCGTGGTTGCTATGTGCAAACTCTATGCCCAATACCTCTGGAGCAGCATCGGGTCCTAAGCGAATGCCATCCCAAATCTCTCGTTCGAGATCTTTAGGTCTGCAAAATAAATGGGACTCGACTTGATGACTGTTTCCGCTGCCACTGACTTGGATCACCAGGGTTGCTCCAGGCTCTTCAAATCCTGTCAGATAGAAAAAATCACTGTCATGGCGGTAAGGAAAGTCGCTATCGCGATTGCGTGTAAGCTCAGGTGCAGTTGCAATCACGGCAATACCGCCACCAGTTTTACTGAAAATATGTTTTGCTAATGCATTTCTGCGAAGTTGGTAAAGGTCTACTTTATTCATATGCGGCATTGAGTTCTTGTAAGCGTTGTGGCGTACCTACATCGTGCCACGGACCGACATATTTTTCACCAGACACTTTATTTTGCTCCATGGCCGTTTTGAGTAGAGGCGCTAGTTTGGCAGGAATACCTATTTCTTGATCCTTAAATAGATCTTTGTGATAGATCCCAATCCCAGAAAAGGTGAGTTTTTCTCCGCCATTTAAGTTAGGTGAACTGAGTTTTGAGCCTTGGAGATAAAAGTCACCCTCTGGATGTTGGCTAGGGTTTGGAACCATCAGAAGGTGGGCCAGAGGTTGATTAGAGTCATTTCGTAACTGAGAAGCCGTCTCTAAGATTTTACCCATCGGTAAATTAGGGCTAAATACATCCCCATTGATCACCAGAAAATAATCTTTTGGCTGAAGCAGGGGCAGTGCTTTAGTAATTCCACCGGCTGTTTCTAGAGCAGTTTCTTCTGGGGAGTATGTGATGTGTAGGCCAAATTGTTTGCCTGAACCTAAGGCAGCCTCAATCTTGCTGCCTAGCCAAGCATGGTTAATAACTACATTTTTGATCCCAGCCTTTGAGAGGGCCTCTAAGTGCCATGCTACTAGCGATTTATTTTGAATGGCGAGTAAGGGCTTGGGTAAGCTGTCTGTTAGAGGACGCATGCGCTCTCCCCTGCCAGCAGCCAATAAAAAGCAAGGAAGAAGGTTGTCCTTAGTCATGGTCTACTGATGATTCTTTGCGGGCACGGGTAGCTTCCAAAATACGCGCCAATGGTTTTATTTCAATGTAGCGATTGGCGGTGGAAATAGCATATTCTAGTACCAGAGGAATGTCTTTAAGGTATGCCTCTTTGCCATCACGATGAAAGAGTCTGGCAAAGATTCCGAGGACCTTCAGGTGACGTTGTAATCCCATCCACTCAAAGTCACGATAGAACCGTCCAAAATCTTCTGGCATTGGAAGTCCTGCTTTGCGACCTTGCTCCCAAAATTTAATCACCCAATCAATCACACTTTCTTCTGGCCAAGCAATATAAGCATCGCGCCATAAAGAAGCAGCATCATAAGTAATGGGGCCATATACTGCATCCTGAAAATCTAATACACCAGGATTATTTTGATTGGTTACCATGAGATTGCGCGAGTGGTAGTCACGATGCACATACACTTTTGCCTGAGCTAAATTATTTTCAATAATGAGCTCAAATGATTTCTTGACTTGCGTTTGCTGCAAGTCGGTTAATTCAATCTTGAGATGTTTCTTTAAATACCATTCTGGAAATAAATCTAATTCCCGTTGTAATAGGGCTTCATCATAGTTTGGTAATACATTCGGTTTACTTGCTAATTGCATTTGGACTAATGCCTGTGCCGCGTCGTGATACAGATGATTGGCCGTTTCCTCATTTAACTGGGAAAGGTAAGTTTGATTGCCAAGATCATTTAATAAAAGAAAGCCTTCACTGATATTCCGTTCCAAAATTTGTGGAACATTTAAGCCTGCCTCAGACAGCAATAAGTCGACCTGAATAAAGGTATCTAAGGGCTCGTGCTGAGGGGGTGCATCCATAATGATAAAAGTGCCAAAATCCGGGTTTTTGGACTCAATTCGGAAATAGCGTCGAAAGCTAGCATCTGCTGAGGCTGGCAACAAAGTATCAAGATCTAATTGCCAGTTAGGCTGGAGGGCTTTTAGCCAGCTAAGGAGGGTATTTAGGCGAGGGTCAGTCATGGTCGATTCGTATAATAAGGCGGGTCTGGATCCATGAGTCATTATCGCCGTTGCGCCGGCTTTTGCGCCCCTCTTTATTTTGCCCGCACCCTGCGCGTCATGCTGGGGGTGACATTACTTCAAGTCGCATTTCCTGCTAGTGCGCAAGCTCCTGCAGCCTTGCCTCCAGTTCCGTCCGCCAGGCAGAATTTCACGCTCTTGCCAGACCGAGGAAATGTCACCGTTCTTAAGCTTGACGATCAGTTGCGAGTTGGTAAGCCCATCGCCGATGGAAAGGCTCTTACATTTACTTCTAGCGATGTGATTGACGGAGTGGTTGAGCGTGATATGCATTTACAAGGCCGTGCGCAAATTCGACGTAATGGCGCCGTTCTCAAAGCAGACGAAATTACCTATAACCCTGATACTGATGTCGCAGACTTGCTTGGTAATGTAGAGCTATCAAAAGGCAATACTATTTTTAGGGGTCCCAAGGGGACATTTAAGGTGGATGCTCGCGAGGGCTCTATGGATGCACCCATTTATGAATTAAGAGATACCCGGGGGAATGGCGTTGCCAAGAAATTAACTATTCAAAACTCAGATATTTTTGTTTTTGACAAAGCTACGTACACGACGTGTACACCAGAAAATATGGACTGGTATTTCACGGCAAGTAGTTTAGAAATTGATAACGAACAAAAAGAAATGATTGGCACGCACGGAGTAATGCGCTTCTTTAATGTGCCTATTGCATATGCCCCTTATTTCACTGCACCGACATCTAGTGAGCGAAGATCGGGCTTATTAGCGCCAGTCATTGGCTACAACTCAAATAATGGTTTAGATGTTACTCAGCCTTATTACGTCAATATTGCGCCCAATCGTGATTTATTGTTATTGCCCCGTGAGATGAATCAACGCGGCTTTATGTTAGGGTCCTCTTACCGTTTTTTAGATCGAGAATATTCTGGGGTAGTAAATGGTGAGTACTTACCTTACGATAGGCAGACAGGTACTAACCGGTGGAAATACGATTGGCAGCAGCGCCAAATGTTTGCTGGCGGTGTTGGACCCGGAGGCGTCCCGTTGCCTGGTTCATGGAGTGGCTATGTCAATATGGCGCGAGTATCGGACAGTCTATACCCAACCGATTTTTCTCAAAGTATTGCTGGGCAGGTAACTAGTCAGTTCCGTCAAGAATTAGGCACGAGTAAGCAATTAACTGGTGCATTGAGTAATTGGACAGTTGGCGCTAAGGCTGCGACTTTTCAAACACTTCAACCTGATCCTAATAATCTGATACAGGCACCATATAATGTATTGCCTAACATTACTGCTGCATACAATAGTCAATTTAGTCCAGTAGTTTCTGATGCAAGCGGAAAGTATTTGGCTTTACCTTCTGGGCCGAAGACTACTTTCTCAACGGACTACACTCGATTTGCTTATGCCTTGGGCAGCAACTTTAATGCTCCGCCTCCGGGCGCATATACCCAGGCAGATCGCACAGTGCTCAAAGGAGCGGTATCTCTTCCGAAAATTACTCCTGGTTATTACATTACACCTACAGTCAGTTTTCAATCGAATACTTATAGCGCTACTCCTTATACGGCAGGAAGCGTTCCTAATGCGCAAGGCTTTACGATTCCAACCTTTAGTTTGGATTCTGGATTGGCATTTGAAAGGGAGGCTACGGAGCTAAAGGGGTTCTTTGGGCGCGATATGTTAGTGACTGTAGAGCCAAGAGCTTTTTATGCATTTACGCCTTATCAAAGTCAAGCTAATACGCCAGTTTTTGATACTGCTGATGCAGGTTTTGGTGTATCGCAAATTTTTACCGCAAATACCTTTATTGGTAATGACCGTGTTGCAGATGTCAATGCGGCAACCTTGGGGTTAACAAGTCGCATGATTGAAGCGGGTACGGGTACTGAGCGTGCTAATGTGACTCTGGCACAAAAGCAGCAGTTCACTGGACAGAAGGTTGGCTTAAATGGAAATATTACCAATCCAACTACGTATTCTGATACCTTGGGCTCTGCTTCTGTTCGCCTGCTTGGAAACTTTAGTGCAGATATGTTTGGCCAGTACAACACCCAATTAAATCGTTTTGTACAAACAACTGTCGGCGCAAGTTGGCGCCCGACCCCTGGCAGAACTCTTAATTTTGGTTACCGCAATGTTTGGTCACCACCGATTCAAGCATCTTCGCAAAATAATCAAGTCGCCACAGTTGCCGCTACTACGACAGATCAATATAACGTTTCTGGCCAGTGGCCATTGACCAAAGAAGTTTCAGTTTTAGGTCGCTGGGGATACGATGCTTTAACGGTTAAAACATTAAATACCTTGGTAGGTTTGGAGTGGACCAGGGATTGCTGGACTTTTCGTGGCGCCTACACACAGGCTGTGAATACTTCCCTCATCACTACCACTCAAGTACTCTTTCAAGTGGAATTTAGGGGTTTTGCTAGTGCCGGTAGCAATCCAGTTGATATCATGAGGCTAAATGTCCCTGGGTATATGCCAACTTCAAAGCCTATTGCACCATCCATATATGAGAACTATCAATGACGCTTTGCCGAATTAGAATTAAATCATGCGTTTTCTCCATATTCTTTATGGGTCTGTCGCTGATCGCAGGTCATCTTTATGCACAAGATCTATCCAAAGGAAGTGCCTCAGTTGAGAGTAAGGTCCGGGATATCAATGGCGTAGCTGCGGTAGTCAATACTGGTTATGTCACCCGCAAGGAAATTAACGATCGAATTGCTGCTTTAAAAAAGCAGGGAGTTAAATTACCTGAAGACGATTCTTTAAGAAACATAATTTTAGAGCGACTCATTCTGGAAAAAATACAATTACAAAATGCTGAGCAAGAAGGTACCGTACTCACCAACAAAGAGCTCGATAAAATTATTGGCGATATTGCTGAAAAAAATAAACTGAGTTATGCTGAATTTAGAGCTAAGGTCATAGCTTCTGGGACTTCTTTTGAAAAGTATAAACAGATGCTTCGAGATGATATTATCGTTAACAGGCATCGTGAGCGTTATGTAGAGGGCCGGATCAAAATCTCCGATGCTGAGATTGATAATTTTATTGTAGAAAATACCCACGCTGCTAATGTTAGTGGCTCTCCGAAATCGGCACCCGCTGCTAAAGGCGAGCTTGAAGAAATTGATGTCGCCCAAATTTTTATTCCAGTTGAATCATCAGCCGGCGCGAGCGTGCAAGCCGAGGTAAAGAAGAAGGCCGATCAAATCCTAAAGGACGCAAAAGGCAATGTAGACTTTATGCAACTTGGAGTTATGGCAGCCAAGGAGAACCCTAAGATTAAGTTTCAAGAGTTAGGTTATCGGACGCCAGAACGACTTCCCCAATTGTTTTATGAAGCGGTGAGAAATATTGGAAGCGGTCAAGTGGCTAATGGCGTTGTTAAAAGTGCTGCAGGTTATCATGTCCTCAAAGTATTAGACCGTCGTGCACTCAGTGCTGGTGCTGCGACACAATCACAAAAAGCGGCACAAGAATCAACAAGTGGCGGCCCCCAAAATATTATGATTACCCAAACAATGGCGCGACACATCTTGTTACGCAATCGTGCTGGCTTAACCGATCAAGATGCTGAGCGTCGTCTTACCGGGTATCGCGATCAAATTCGGGTAAAAACTGCAGATTTTGGTGAGCTAGCTAAAAAGTTTTCAGAAGATGGCTCCGCCCCAAATGGTGGTAATTTGGGATGGATGGGCCCGGGAGACTTAGTTCCTGAATTCGAGCAGACAATGAATCGTTTGCAAATCGGCGAAGTAAGTAATCCCGTGAAATCTGAATTCGGCTGGCATTTGATTCAAGTTCTAGAACGTCGCGAAACTCAGTTGACCGTTGAAAAGCAGCGTCAATTTGCTCGTGCTGCCATCCGAGAAAGAAAGTTTGAGCAAGCCTATCAAGATTGGTTACGCGAACTCAGGGATATAGCAACTGTCAAAATCTTGAATGTAGATGATGCAGCAACCAGCCCCCCTCGTTAATCTAGGTATTACTACTGGTGAGCCCGCCGGTATTGGCCCTGAGGTTTCTGTGGCGGCAGCGCAGCAGTTTCTGTCTGAACAGCCAGGTGTAATGATTACCCTATTGGGCGATCCTAGTTTATTGGGTAAAGCATCCCAGGATCCCGTGCATTTTTCTGAGCGTTGCAAAATTCAAAGTGTTCTACTTTCAGCGCCGGTAACTCAGGGTGCTTTAAATCCACTGAATGCTCAATATGTTATTAGTACTCTAAATCAAGCTATTGATGGATGTTTGCAGGGACGTTTTGATGCCATGGTAACTGCGCCTATTCAAAAGAGTGTCATCAATTTAGCAGGCACTTCATTTACTGGCCATACAGAATATTTGGCAGAGCGTTGTAATGTCAAGCATGTGGTGATGATGCTTTGTGCTACGCTCCCCAAAGGATTTCTTGGTCTGAAGACAGCAAAAGAGTTGCGCGTAGCCCTTGTTACGACCCATGTGCCATTGCAAAAAGTCTCTAATGTATTAAGCCATGATCATGTACTAGAAACGATTCAAATCGTGCAACAGGATCTACTTCTCAAGTTCGGCATTGCCAAGCCTGTGATTCGTCTCGCGGGATTAAATCCTCATGCAGGAGAGTCGGGTTACTTAGGGCGCGAAGAGATTGAAATCATTAGCCCTGCGCTAGAGTCTGCTAAAAAACTTGGCATTGATATTTCTGGACCTTATCCTGGCGACACGATGTTTGATCCAGCATCCTTAGAAAGTGTTGATGCTTATATTGCAATGTATCACGATCAGGGATTGGCACCTTTTAAATTTGTTACCTTTGGTGGTGGTGTCAACGTTACCTTGGGTTTACCAATCATTCGAACTTCGGTTGATCATGGCACTGCTTTAGATATTGCGGGCAAAGGAGTTGCAGATCCAGGCTCTATGTTAGAGGCCTTGCGTTTAGCCTACCAATTGGCGCTCAATCAACAAAAGAAGCTTTAGTTCATGCATCGCGCACGCAAACGATTTGGGCAAAATTTTTTACAAGACCAAAGTATTATTCACTCCATAGTAGCTTTGATCCATCCTAACTCTGATATGCATGTCATTGAGATTGGTCCTGGTCTTGGCGCTTTAACGAGACCCCTGCTAAGTAATCTCGACCAACTAGATTTGCTAGAGATCGATCGTGATTTGGTCCAGTATTGGATTCAAAAAAATCTTCAAGGATTAAGAGTGATTGAGGGGGATGCCCTCAAATTTAATTTTGATGAATGGTCGCAAAACCGTTCAGGGAAAACAGGACTTTGTAAGGTGGTTGGTAATTTGCCCTACAACATTTCCTCCCCATTACTTTTTCATTTGGTATCGGCCGCAGCTCATATTAATGAACAAGTGTTTATGTTGCAGGCAGAAGTGGTGGAGCGAATGGTTGCAAAGGCTGGAAGCTCGGATTTCAGCAGGCTTTCAGTGATGCTTCAGGCTCGTTACGATATGGAATTAGTATTAGAGGTTCCGCCTGAGGCTTTTGATCCCGCTCCCAAGGTAAATTCTGCAGTAGTGCGGATGATTCCTAGAGAAGATTTTAGTTTGACCCAACCTCAATGGAATTCACTTGAGCAAGTAGTGGCCGCAGCATTCTCGCAGCGAAGAAAAATGTTACGTACTAATCTTCAACTTTTTGCAAATCGATTGAGCCTTACTGAGACGGAGCTCAAAGCTAGAGCTCAGGATATATCAGTAGATCGCTATATTGAGTGGGCCAAGTTATTGGCCGCTTAAATCAAAACTGTATTAGTAGACTATTTATAAGCGCTTGGATCTATCACGAGCATTTCGGATTCAATCCAACCCTCTACTTCTTGTTGTAATGCATCTCCAGATTTGCCTTCTGAAGAAATGGCTGGGCCAATTGAAAAAATCACAGTACCGGGCTGCTTAAGAAAGCTATTCTTGGGCCAGCAACTACCTGCATTGTGAGCAATTGGGATGACCAAAGCCCCAGTAGCGCTCGCTAAACGCGCCCCACCTTTGCGGTAGGGCTTGGTAGAGCCTCTTGGGGTTCGAGTGCCTTCTGGAAATAACATGATCCATTTGCCTTCACTCAACCGCTTGCGTCCTTGGCTTACAACAGAAAGTGCAGCGGTTTGTTTATTGGCACGATTAATGTGGATCATTTTGAGTAAAGCTAAGGCCCAGCCAAAAAATGGAATCCATAACAATTCACGTTTGAATACAAAGCAGAGTTGTTTGGGTAGCAGGGCAATATAGGCGATTGTTTCATAGGCAGATTGGTGCTTACTGAGAATCACTACAGGCTTATTCAGAACTGCGTGCATATGCTCCATTCCGCGGATTTCATAATGAATCCCACAGAGGTGCCATAGCAACCAAATCACAATCTTGTTCCAGAGGCCAATAAAGCGATAGCGATTTTCTGGGCTCAAAATTGGGAATGCCAATAGGCAAAGTACTGACCAAATTGGGGTGAAGATCAATAAAAATAGAGCGAATATAGTAGAACGAATCAAGATCATGAATGTCCTAGACAGATTTCTCTAGAAGAGTAGTTGCAAAAGCCATGAGATCAGCATGTATTTGAGTGCCTTCAGGTAATCCGCTCTCGTTAAGGGTTTTGAGTCCCTTACCAGTTAACACTAGGTGTGGACTAGCCCCCAGCTCTATTCCAGCTTTCAGGTCGCGTAAAGAATCGCCCACAATAGGAACGCCTAATAAAGGTTGAGTACTATTGGTTTTCCTATAGCGTAGGGCAATCTCTTTCATTAGGCCTGGCGCTGGTTTGCGGCAGTCACATCCATGAGCGTCTGTATGGGGGCAAAAGAAAATACTGTCAATATTCCCGCCTAAAGGCTGCAAGAGCCTCTCCATTTTGCTATGCATAGCATGTAAATCGGTAATCGTAAAATAGCCACGCGCCAATCCAGATTGGTTAGTTGCAATTGTAATTTGGTAGCCAGCTTGATTTAGCAAAGCGATGGCTTCTAGGCTTCCTGGAAGTGCTACCCATTCATCAACTGATTTAACGTAATCATCGCGGTCTTCATTAATCACGCCATCGCGATCGAGAATGATGAGCTTAGAAGAGCTGGTGCTCATGCTAATTTGCCGAGATCGGCAACGAGATTCATTTTCTGGTGAAGTTGTTGCAGAAGCGCCAAGCGGTTATCTCGGAGAGCGGGATTAGGATCCATCACCATCACGTCTACAAAGAATTGGTCAATTGGCTCACTCAAAGTAACTAGTGCTTTTAAGAGCTCAACAAATTGACGTTTTTCGTAGGCCGAATTTAATGCTGGGGTTAGCGCTTCCAATGCTTTATATAAGGACATTTCTGCTGGAATTTGCAAAAGCTTGCTTGAGCAGGATGATGGAATAGCGGTAGTTGTTTTCTTGAGAATATTGCTAATACGCTTATTGGCAGCTGCTAGTTGAGCAGCTTGCAAAAGCGCATTAAATTCACGCAGAGCAGTTAAGCGCTCAATCAGATCATTAATCTGCTCTGGGGATTGACTTAGTACAGCATCAATTTCAGCGCTCGTAAATGGTAGTCCAGCAACCGATTGGTCACGCAAATAAGCGCGCAGACGATCGATGATGAATTCATTAATCTCAAATATCTTAGCTTTTTCCTGGACATCTTTTTGAGAAAATTGTGAGCGCGCTAATTCAATTAAATCTGGCAGACTTAGGGGTAAATTTTTCTCTAAGAGCAAACGGCAAATACCTAATGCATGACGGCGCAATGCATAAGGGTCTTTGTCGCCAGTTGGCGCTAAACCTACACCCCAAATACCAACTAGCGTTTCTAACTTATCAGCAATAGCAAGAATGGTGCCAGTTTTAGTCTTTGGAAGGGCGTCACCAGCAAAGCGTGGCATGTAGTGCTCACTACAGGCAGCAGCAACCTCGGGATTTTCACCATCATGACTTGCATAGTAGGAGCCCATAATGCCTTGGAGCTCTGGGAACTCCCCAACCATATCAGTGAGTAAATCGGTCTTTGCAATTTCTGCCGCACGACTTACTAATTTTTGATCTTCTTTCAGTTTCTGGGCAATACCGGTTGCGATCCCTTGTACCCGCTTCATTCGATCGAGTTGGTTACCTAGCTGATTGTGATAAACCACTTTGGCTAAATCGGCAACACGAGAAGCTAATGTACGCTTTTGATCTTGCTGAAAGAAAAAGCGCGCATCAGAAAGGCGCGGGCGGATAACCCGTTCATTACCAGAAATAATGGCGTCAGGGGAAGCCGTTTCAATATTAGAAACAATCAAAAAGCGATTACGTAACTTGCCTTGTTTATCGGTTAGCGCAAAGTATTTTTGATTCGTCTGCATTGTCAGAATCAAGCATTCTTGAGGAACCTCTAAAAATTCTTGGTCAAACTGACATTCATATACAGCTGGCCATTCAACGAGCGCGGTGACTTCATCTAATAGACTATCCGGCATGAGGACTACATCATTACCAGCCATTTTTAACAGCGCAGCCTCAATTTGCTCACGACGTTTACTAAAGCTCGGAATAACCTTCGCCTTATTTTGAAGATCATTTTCGTATTGACCTGCAGTGTTAATAGTGAGAACGCCTGGCGCCAAGAAGCGGTGACCCTCAGTTTCATTGCTAGCATGGATTCCAAGGCTACTAATGTTGAGAACAGTATCGCCATACAAGGCAATCATACGATGGGCTGGGCGAGCAAACTGAACCTCTACTAACGAACCATTTTTCTGTTGCACTTGGTAGTGCATCATTTTGGCAATCGGTAATTTACTCAGTGTTTGCTCAAGCGCAGTTTGCGCAGTTTGCTTAAGCGCAGCGCCCTTAGCAATGATATTGAGATAGAGGGCTTCATTCTTGCCTTCACCTGCTTTTTCTAAATTAGATAAATCAATATCTGCATAACCAAGCGCTGCTAATTTTTTGAGTAGCGGTGGAGTAGCCTTGCCATGAGCGTCATAAGCGATAATAGTGGGGAGTAATTTTTCTCGAACAGGATAGTCTGGTGCTTGGCTGAGAACATGGCTAATCTGAACCGCTAAACGACGAGGAGTAGCAAAGCTTGTAACAACAGATCCATCCGTTATTAATTTGGCAGATTGAAGACCAGCAAAAATACCTTCACTAAAAGCCTCTCCTAAGCGGCGTAAAGATTTAGGGGGCAATTCTTCAGTGAACAATTCAATCAACAGATTATCTGATTGAGGGTTTGAATTAGAGGTACTCATACTGTAGATTGGCGTTGACACATTGGGAAGCCGAGCTTTTCTCTGGATTCAAAATACGCTTGGGCAACTGCACGCGATAGATTGCGAATGCGACCAATATAGGCAGCGCGCTCCGTAACTGAAATAGCTCCCCGCGCATCTAAAAGATTGAAAGTATGGGCTGCTTTGAGCACCATTTCATAAGCTGGCAACGCTAAGGGCACTTCCATCAAGCGCTTTGCTTCACTTTCATAGTTACTAAAATTTGCAAAGAGAAGTTCGGTATTGGAGTGTTCAAAGTTATAGCAAGATTGTTCAACTTCATTCTGGTGGTAAACGTCACCATAAGATATGCCATCCGCCCATACGAGGTCATAGACGTTGGAGCAATTTTGGATATACATTGCCAAGCGTTCGATACCGTATGTAATTTCCCCTAAAACAGGTTTGCAATCAAGACCACCAACCTGTTGGAAATAAGTGAATTGGGTGACTTCCATGCCGTTCAGCCATACTTCCCAGCCCAGGCCCCATGCGCCTAATGTTGGATTTTCCCAGTCATCTTCGACAAAGCGAATGTCGTTTTCTTTAAGGTCAAGACCAAGGGTAGATAGAGAGCCTAGGTAGAGCTCAAGAATATTTTCTGGAGCAGGCTTGAGAACGACTTGGTATTGATAGTAGTGTTGTAAGCGATTTGGGTTCTCCCCATAGCGACCGTCTTTGGGTCTGCGTGATGGCTGAACATAGGCGGCTTTCCAAGGTTCTGGACCGATGGCTCTTAAGAAGGTTGCGGTATGGGATGTGCCAGCACCTACCTCAAGGTCAATGGGTTGCAATAGGACGCAACCTTGTTGGTCCCAATAATCTTGAAGTTTGAGAATGATTTGCTGAAAAGTAAGCATGATTAACCTGGCTAAGCCGTTGATTTTACATGGCTAGCGCCCTACGGAGCTAAAAATGACTAAAAACGTCTTTGGCGAATGAAGCCCCAGATAAGCAGAAGGCAGGAAATGCTCAAAATTGGGAAATTTCCCCAAATGACATAAGGTGTTTTTCCAGTGTAGGCCTGTACTTGGGTGCTCAGACTTGCTTGAGTAAATTCTGGGAGTGATTGCAACACTCTCCCATCAGTGCCAAGAACTGAGGTAATACCAGTATTGGTGGCACGTAAAGCAGGTAGCCCCGTTTCGAGAGAGCGTAGTTGCGACAGTCGTAATTGTTGAGTGGGTGCTTGAGATTGACCAAACCATGCCAGATTGGTCATATTGATTAATAGATTGACTGGTTCTTTGCTGTGCTGAATGCGAGCAGCCAATTCCCCTCCAAATACATCTTCGTAACAAATCGTCATGGCAGCACGCACACTAGCTTGGTTTTTGCGAATGATGTTGAAAGGTTCTTGCTCTAGACTGCCCCGTGCAAAGTCGCTTAAGGGAACATTAAAGGCTTTGATAAACCAATGGAAGCCAGGCGGAATAAATTCCCCGAAAGGAACTAGGTGGGCTTTGTCGTATTGATAAGCAGGGACATTTGGTGAGAGACCAGTCGCTCGGTTGCTGTATTGCATACCTGCATTACTTGATACTTCACCAATGAGACCTAGCAAAATATTACTTGAGCTAGCATTAGAAAATTCTTGTAAGTTATTTAATAGACCTGCTGGAAGATTATTCTGCGGCCAAGGAAAAGCAGTCTCTGGAATGATGATGAGATCAGCAGATTCTTTTTTAATTTCAGAAGTATAAAAATCGATCTGCTGACCAATGGCTTTAGGATTAAATTTCAGAGTCTGCTCAAAGTTCCCTTGAATTAGGCGGACACCAATAGGTTCACCAAAGGGCTTGGTAAAGCTCATCAAGCCAGTCATCTGTGCAATCCCAATTGCGCCAATGATCACAGCGCCACTGAAAGCAGTTCTTTTCTTAAGCTGGATCAGTTCCCAAGAAATCCATATCACCAAGAAAGTGCAAGCTAAACCGCCAAAAAGAGGAGCAATTGATCTAAAAGGGCCGTTGATCTGTGATTCTGCAAGGCCCATCCATGGAAAGCCGGTGAAGATGTAGCCACGTAGAAACTCCATCACCACCCAACTAGCCCCTAATAAGAGTCCAGTTACCCGAGTTTTTTTGAATAAGGGAATTGCGAGTGTTGCTATAGAAAAATATAGCGCCATATAAGCTGACAAAAGAAATACTGCAGCGCATGAGAGTAGGGGATGCATGCCACCAACATCGTGCAGGCTAATATAAAGCCACCATAAGCCAATGACAAAATATCCGATACCAAACACCAAGCCTGCTACAAAATGCGATTGAATTTTTTGTGAATGATTGAGGTCTAAGCGCCACCACACTAAGGCCAAAATAGGAATTTGAATCCAGCCACCATAGGGAAGCTCTGCAGCTATACCAAGCAATGCACCCAATACAAAAATGATTAGTAGCGGCAGTGCGGAAATGATCTTAGAGAATTGCTGATTGACCAAGCCAGTCCTTAGTCTTATTTTTGAGATTTTGCTCGTGCTAGCAAGATATGAATTTGCCGCGGATCAGCACGCTGCACTTCGAATTCAATACCATCAATTACGATCAATTCACCCACCTTTGGAACTCGACCTAGGTGCTGAATCACTAGGCCTGCTACTGTTTCAATATCTTCAGCAGCGAAGTGGGTACCTAGTGTTTCATTTAATTGTTCGAGCTCAGTAATGCCTTTAACTCGGATGTCACCATTATCCAAAGAAATCATGTTGTCAGCTTCTTCATCGATATCGTGTTCATCCTCAATATCCCCAACAATTTGCTCTAGTACATCTTCGATGGTAATGATGCCGGCAATACCGCTGTATTCATCTACTACCACGGCTAGGTGATTGCGATTGTCTTTAAAGTCACGCAACAGGACGCTCAAGCGCTTAGACTCAGGAATGAAGACTGCTGGTCGTAACCAATCGCGCACTTGAAAATCTTTCTCTGTGGAATGGCGCAATAGGTCTTTTGCTAACAAGATGCCGATAACGTTGTCACGCGACCCTTCAAACACAGGAAAGCGAGAATGCGCAGCTGTAATTACACTTTTTATAATCTCCGCTAGAGGGAGGTTGATATCAATCCAATCGATTTGAGCGCGCGGCACCAAGATATCTCGTGCGCATAATCGTCCCACTTGAAAGACACCCTCAATCATGGAGAGTGCATCCGCATCTATCAGACCTTCGGCCTGTGCTTCGCGGAGCGTTTCAATCAGCTCTTGGCGTCGTTCGCTAGGGCTAGTTGGCTGAGGAGATAAAAAATTAGCTAGGCGATCTAGTAGGGATTTGGGGTCAGGCATGTTACAAGAATAGCTTAGAAATAGAGTAGCGTGAAAATTAGGCAGCTAAATATGGGTTGGGGAAGCCCATTTTTTTCAGAAGTTTGACTTCTAGCGCCTCCATCTTTTTGGCAGCTTTATCTACCTCATGATCATAGCCTTGTGCATGCAGGCAACCATGAACGATGAGATGAGCTAAATGCGCTGTTAAAGTTTTCCCTTGATCTTTCGCTTCTTTCTGAATAACAGGTAAGCAAAAAATAATATCCGCCACAACATTGCTTTTAGAAAGTTCGTAAGGAAAGGTTAAAACATTGGTTGCATAATCTTTTTTACGAAATCCCCCATTGAGTTTTTTACCTTCAGTAGCATTCACAAAACGCAGTGTAAGCAGTCCGCTGCCACAAGTGCTCGCCTTGACCCATTTTTTAATGAGCGTAGACGAAGCTACTTTTCCTAAGGCAACTTCAATGGCTGGAGTAGCGCATTGAATGTTGACTACGAGCTTAAGATCAGCCGACATGAGCTTCTACTAACTCGCCTCTGAGGGTGTAGTTGAGGACTTCA
>Ga0114978_10001561_pt1 | contig 19228 bp, 17 predicted proteins | sample S_140212_EF_Meta_FD_87027 | JGI IMG/M metagenome (GOLD analysis project Ga0114978, IMG submission 87027) | Freshwater microbial communities from Lake Simoncouche, Canada to study carbon cycling - S_140212_EF_MetaG | ecosystem: Environmental > Aquatic > Freshwater > Lake | place: Lake...
CACGCCTTGGTAGCCATGCCCTAGAAACGCAATTGCGTGCACGCGGAATTGACAAACGCGCTGTAGAGACCGAGCACGATCGCAAGGGTATTGGTCATGAAACTACTTTTTCAGAAGACGTTCTGGACCCGGAATGCATCCTGGAAACCCTGCAATATCTAGTAGAAAGCGCCGCTCGCCGCCTCCGCAACGCCGCGAGCACTACACGCCGGATCACCATCAAAATTCGCTTTGGTGACTTTGAGACCATCACCCGAAGTACCACCCTCGATGCTGATACCGATCGCACTCTCGTGATTCTGGCTGCAGCCAAAGATCTATTCACACGATGGGCCGCACGCGAGTTCGTTGCCGTGCGATTGATTGGCGTCCGGTTGGAATGCACCGCCCCTGGCGATGAAACATCCGCGTCACTCTTTACGGATCCGAATGCGGAACGCGACCGCACCGTCGACCGCGTCGCCGATGCCATTGAGCGCAAGTTTGGCAAGGGCATGATCGGACGCGGACGACCACCCAAGTAATGCGCTCTCACTCACCGCCGCTGGCGCGCATATTGTTGTACGCGTTCAATGCAGCCACCCGGTAGCACTCGGCGTAGGTTGGATAGTTGAAGACGTTGGATAAGAAGAAGTCGAGTCCGCCATTCAGGCGAATGACCGCTTGTCCAATGTGCACCAACTCGGTTGCATTGGCTCCAAGAATGTGCACGCCCAGCAATACGCGTGTTTCCCGATGGAAGATCAATTTAAGAAATCCATCAGCGTTCTGGTCAATCTTTCCACGCGCAATTTCACTGTATCGGGCCACACCAATCTCGTACGGAACCTTGTCAGCGCTCAATTTCTGCTCGGTAGCTCCCGCACTACTCAACTCCGGAATGGCGTAAATACCAACGGGATAACTGTCACCCATCGGACTCACTGGCGCGCCAAACATGGCCAGTGCCGCAATCCGACCCTGGGCAGCACTGGTGGCAGACAGTGATGGGAATCCAATCAAGTCGCCCGCAGCAAAGACTGATGGCGTGCTGGTTCGGTAGTACTCGTCCACTTTGATTCGACCGCGCTCATCGGCCACCAGACCGGCGCACTCCAGATGCACTCCTTCAACACACCCCTGGCGTCCACCGGAGATGATCGCGGCATCGGCGGTCACGCGCTTACCGCTTTCCAATTCCACTTGCACCCGGCGCGTTGGTTCCTCAATCAGCTTGATCGAGGTGACATTCTCGTTGCACCGGAAGACCATGTCGTGGGTGCGCATTTCATGCATGAGTTCATCCACGGTTTCGTGGTCCATGAATGAAATCGGCCGGGAGGCGCGCTCAATGAGCGTGACTTTTGTGCCAAGCGATGCAAAGAATGATGCGTATTCCACGCCAATCACGCCGCCGCCAACCACCACCAAACTGCGGGGAATCTCCCGCAATTTTCCAACGGTATCGCTCGTAAGAATAATTGGCGATTCTTCGCTTGATTGATCGGGACATCCCGGTGGAATGACCGGTCGAGTGCCCGCGGCAACCAACGTGAACGCGGTAGTGATGGTGCGATCGCCATCAGCGCTATCGACCATGATGGTGTTGGCATCGACAAACGAAGCGAAACCCCAGAAGATCTTGACGCCGTTACGCACCAACATGGAGCGAATGAGTTGCTGCTCATCATGAATAACTGAAGAAACACGGTCAAGCAACTGCGGCATGGTCATCTGAACATGATCAACACCGATCGCTTCCAATGAGCGCTGCACAGTTCCCCGCTTGAGACTGATGACCGCTTCGCGAAATGTCTTGGAAGGAAGCGTGCCCAGGTGCACTGAAACCCCACCGACGCCGCGCTTGCGCTCCACCATGGCCACGCGCTTACCCAATTTGCAAGCCTGAATTGCCGCACTCTGGCCAGCAGGTCCGCTGCCAATCACCACTAGGTCATATTCGTAGATGGCATCCATGGACTGTGCAGCCTAGCTCCTCCGGTCACTACTTCTTGGCGGGTGGCCAACACAACACCCCCCAATCATCGGAATATCCGTGATTGATGACCACTTGAATGGCCGCCAGTGCCACTGCATCCAAAATCATGGAGGTGCGCTTGAGGACAGTGCGATTCTCACGGCTCCCATAGGTGGATCCGCCCTGCGCCAGCTGCGCATGTACCAGCGCGCAACGCTCCAACAGATGCGCCAACACCTTGTCCCATCGCCTGCGAGCAGTGAGTTCCTTCAGATCGACGCTAGCAAAGTGCCGCGCCAAATAGCGATCGGCAAACATGCTGGCAACCAAGGTGCGATCACGCTCAAGTGTGGCTGCAACAATTCCATCCTGATCCGTTGCTGCAAGTTGCTTTACAAAAGCCGCCAACGCGGCGCGCTCCCCTAACGGTTGATTGCGCGTCACATCCCAGCGCGCGCACAATGCAGAGAGCCCTGCCCATTGCGCAAGCACGCGATCGTCAAGCTCTGCTTCGCGGCACGACTCGGCGTGTTCAAGCCAAGTGAATGCACGATGGATACGAATTCGGTTGTCCTCGTAAAGGCGAGCATTGGCGTATGAATCCCGGCGCGGCTTCCATAGTTTCCGGAGCGTGGCAAGGGGTAGCGGTGCCGAGAGAATGCTGGTGCGCATGAGACAGCAGCGTAGCGTTGAACAGTCATGCCGACGGAACCGCGGTTACGCAGGCTTGGAAACGGGCTCGTCCCACGGCTCGATGTGCGCGGTGGCATTGCCGCCATCGGTACATCCCAGGGCAACCTCAATCTCGTACTCAATGGACGAAGCCAACTCATGTGCCGTGCGCACATCAAGTGAGTCGTCCACTTGCACATGAAAGTCCACCCAGTGGTGCCTGCCAATGTGTCGCGTCCGCAATTTGTGCCAACCTCGAATCAGCGGCGCACGAGCGCCCGCAGTGCCGCTGACATGCGCATCCAGAATCTTGCGAACCGTCTCGTAGTCGCCAGCATCCTGCTCGTCAACCAATTCGCCAAGCGAGCGCCGCACCATGCGAATCCCCAGACCAACCAAGATGCACGCCATCAGAATTGCAACCAGCGGATCGATCCAGACCAGACCCGTCATGCGCACCGCTACCAGCGCCGCAATCGCGCCAATGCTGGTGATTGCGTCTGAGATCAAGTGACGACCATCGCCAACAAGAGCAGCGGATCCACTCCGTCGCCCAAGTTTCATCAGCCACGCTCCAAGCGCACCGTTACCAATGGCGGTAGCACCGATGAGAAACAAGCCCCATTCAATGCGCTGCACGCCAAGATCACCAGCCAGCAATCGGTGCACCGCTTCCCAAACGATGCTCGCGCCGGCCGCGCCAATGAGCGCGCCTTCCACTGACATACTGACAAATTCAAAGCGCCCGTGACCGTAGGGGTGCGTGCGATCGGCAGGCCGATGCGCTTGCGAGATTGCCCACAGCGCAAATCCGCTGGCAACAACATTGATGATTGACTCGAGCGCATCGCTGTAGACCGCTGAAGATCCCGTCAGTCGCCACGCAACAAATTTCACGCCCATCAGCACAAACCCCACCGCCACTGCAATCGCCGCTGCGCGGCGTTCAGTGGCGTGCATGGCGACTGATGCTTCAGTTGGCATGATCAGGCGCAGTTTCCGCAGCGTGTTCCGGAATGGAAGATGTTGGCGCCGCCGCAGGTGCCGTCACTGGCACAGCCACTGGATCCGGAGCCCCCGCATCGCCAGCGCTTTCGATGAAGACATCAAGTAACTGCCCAGGCGCCACGGGGACATTGGGATCCTCGAACATGTAGATCACCTGCAGAACACGCGTGTCAATTCGCTCGGCGTTCTCACCGGAAAGCGTCTTCTTCGGCAACACCAGTGGCACACGACGAACAAAGCTCACCGGGAAGCTCGCCTGCCGCCCACCGCGAAGGGAAGCGATCGCTTTGCCTTTGTCGCTAAAGCGCCACGCATCGAGTTCATCAATATCCACACGGATGTACAGGGGATCAAGGTCACCAAGAGTCATTTGCGTCTTGGCGCCGGGACCGGCTGCGGCGTACTGCCCGGGCCGCGCATCAATACGAAGAATCTGCGCGTCAATGGGCGCGCGCGCAATGCATCGATCAAGCTCCGTATGAATCATGCCCACCTCAGCCTTGGCGGTAGCAACATCAGCCTCAATGACCCGCAGGTCTTCTGGATAGGTTCCCTTGCGGACGAATTCCAAACTTGCTTCTGCCTCGGCTGCCTTTGACTCCGCGTTGGCCAGTTCATACTCCCGCGTCGGAAGTTCATTGTGACTCATGGCGCCAGCTTCACCGATGGCACGCAGGCGATCGAGTCGACCCTGCGCATCGCGCACCGCCGCACGGGTCTGATCCGCGCGCGCTTGCGCCTGCTTCAATGTCTCCGGCTTCGGCAGGCTGCGCGACTGTGCCAATCGCGCCTCAGCGGCAAATGCACGCGCCTCCGCGCCCGCTGCCTGTGCGGTTAAGGCGCGGCGGTCGATGATAAAGAGCGGCTGCCCCTTCACCACACGCTGGCCTTCCTTCACCAATACCTCTTCGATCAACCCACTGACCGGTGCGCCAAGCTCAATGAGTTCCGAAGATGGCTCAACGATGCCCGAGCCACTGACCCGGTCGCCGTAGGGTGAAGTCACGGGCGGCACCATCGGCGGAGGTGCGGGCATAGCCGCATTCTGCTTGGCGACGGTGTACGCCGAGGCAACGATGCCAACGACTGCGAGTATCGGGAGTGCGATGAACTTCCAATTCATGATCAATGCCTGTGTGGGGGGACTGTGACTTGCAGGGAAGCGTAGTTCAATGGCGCTTGGCGGCATCACCCATCCGCTGTGCGGATTCGGCAAGTGCCTCTGCGGGGGTACTGACGTGGGTGACGCGGCCATCATCAAGGTGAGCGATGCGGTCCGCGAAGTGATAAATACGTTCGTCGTGCGTCACCACAACAACCACGTGCTCGGCAGCGGCGGTGAGTTCACGGATCAACCCCATGATCATCTGACCCGTGGCGCCATCAAGCGCACTGGTGGGCTCGTCACACACAAGGAGGCGCGGACCGGTCACCAATGCGCGCGCGATCGCTACGCGCTGCTGCTGTCCACCCGAGAGTTTGCTGGGGCGCGTCAATTCACGGCCTTTCAATCCAACTTCTTTCAAGAGCTTTGCGGCGCGGTCGAGAGCATCTCGCTTGGGATGGTGCCGCAGCAGCAGTGGCACCGCAACGTTCTCCAGGATGGAGACTTGCGGAATCAGGTTGAACTGCTGAAAGATAAATCCAACATTCTTGCCGCGCCAAAGAGTGCGCTCGTGATTACTCAGCGCGGAGGGATCTGTACCAAGCACCGCCAATTCGCCTTCGTCGCGCTGCAGCAGACCCGCAAGAATGGAGATCAGCGTGGTCTTTCCACATCCCGAAGGCCCCACCAGTGCCATCATTTCACCAAAGCGAACTTCCAGATTCACGCCACGCAGCGCACGGACCATGGAATCACCAACTCCGAAGGTCTTGAACACTTCCTTGCAAACGATGCTATTGGCCGGCTCGCTCATCCTTGGAACACCTCGGATGGATCAAGTTTCACCACGCGACGCATGCTGAAGAGACTGGACGCAACCACAATGAAGATCACCGCTGCAGCGGCAATGACCGGAATGTGCCAGGTCATCTTGAACGCCAATTTGTCGCCAGGAATTGCCAGGCCAACAATCGAGGTGACCCCCAAGCCGAGACCAAGTCCAAGAACGCCCGCCACCGCGCCTTGCAGTGCCACCAGGCCAAGCAGTCGACCCGTCGTCGCACCCATCGCTTTCATCGCGCCGAAATACTTCAGATTGTCAAGCGTGAAGTTGTAGAACATCTGCCCCGCGATGGCTACACCCACTAGAAATCCAAGGGCAATGGCAATACCAAAGTTGATTGGAATTCCGGTTTGCGTCATCCAATAGGTAATGGTGGTCCACGCAAAATCATCCGGGGTGTACACCGCGAGTTCGGTCTCACGCGCGATGCGGTCACGTAATTCCGTCACGGAGACTCCGGGCGCCGCCTTCACAAGAATCATGCTGAGGGTTCGGCGGTTCGCTGGCGCAAATCCAATGGCACGCGAATACGTCGTGTAGATCGTGGGAACATTCTGGAATGTCGGCTTGGTCTCCGCGATACCGCCGATGACCGCGCGCCGCTCATTCAGCTCGAGTTCCTCACCGATTTCAATCGGACGCTTCGGACCAGTTGGATTGGCAGGATTGATGGGTTGCGCTAGACGCGAACGAGCACCACGCGTCTCAATGATGATGGTGTCTGGCTTGCGGAGGACACTGACGTCCCCCTTGATCATGCGCGCTGGCACACCAATCAGGCTTGCATCATCAACGCCCACCACATCGCAAATCTGCCGCGCACCACTTGGAAGCTTGGCAACCAACAGACCTTTGAAGAGCGGCACTGCCCAGCCCACGCCATCCACGCTGCGTACGCGCTGCAAGGCAGTGACTTGCATCGGCTTGGTGTCATCCACAAACTGCATCGTGGGATCGGTGACCCAAAGATCCGCCTGTGGAGTTTCCTCAATCAGCGCGTAGGTGCGGCTCATCAGCCCAACAAAGATGCTGGCCTGCTGCGCAATGAGCAGTGTTGCAAAGGAGAGCCCCAGCAGAATTCCGTAGAACTTTGCTGTGTCACCGAAGAGCATCTTGATGGCGATGGTTCGCATAGAGAAGTCTGCTCAAAGCTTCAATTGGAAGCCAAATTCAACCGTGCGATCCGAGGGAAGATTGAACGCGCTGGTCACGTCGGCTGCGTTCGAGTGCAGGAAGATGAAAATTCCTTTGCGCCAGCCAGCCATGCGCGCTGGACCGCCAGGAACCACTTGCATCTTTCGTGCAAAGTAGGTGGTTTCTTCAGTATCGAACGGCAAGCCGCGCTCGCGCGCAAGACGCAGGATGCCCGGCGCGTCGGGCTGCTCCATGAATCCAACGTGCGCCGAGACGCTCCAGAATCCATCAGGCATCCAACGCACTGTAACGCGCTCGCGGTCGGCCACAAACGGCTGTTCGCTGGGTGCGATCGAGAGAAGAATCACTTGCTCATGCAACACATGGGCATGCTTCACAAAATTCACCAACGCAAACGGCGCCTGCGCGGTTGGTGTCATGAACACAGCGGTGCCAGGCACGCGCGGCACCACCTCCGACCAAAGCCGCGCCAGGAATTCATGAATCGTCTCGCCCTGCGCGGCAATCTGCCGCCCCACCGCCAGGGTTCCTTGATTCCAGGTGACCATGACAATGGAACCCGCGGCCGCGATGGCCAGTGCATACCAACCACCATGGAACACTTTCAGCAGGTTGGAGGACAGGAATGCCAAGTCAATCGCTAGGAATGAACCAACCACAAGCCACACCACTGGCGGCTTCCATTTCCATGTCTTCAGCGCCACCTCGGCAAACAGCAGTGAGGTAATTCCCATGACGGCCGTGACTGCAATGCCGTACGCATCGGCAAGCGCCGCTGAGGAGCGGAACAAGAAGACCGTTGTCAGGCATCCAATCATCATGGTCCAATTGAGGAACGGGATGTAGATCTGACCTTCAGTAAAGCTGGATGTGTGCACCACGGCCAGGCGTGGCAGATAGTTGAGACGGATCGCTTGGCGCGCCATGGAGAAGACGCCCGAGATCATCGCTTGGCTCGCAACGATGGTGGCAAACGTCGCCAGAACAACCATGGGAATGACCCATGCCGCAGGCACTAGACCGTAAAACGGCTTGTATTGCGAAAGTAACGCGGGATCTGGCGGATTGGCGATCGCCCATGCACCTTGTCCAAAGTAGTTCAGAATCAGGCATGGCCACACGACGGTGAACCATCCCAGCCGAATCGGGCCGATTCCAAAGTGTCCGATGTCGGCATAGAGCGCCTCGGCGCCAGTCACTACCAAGACAATCGATCCAAGCAACAGGAACGTGCCGGACGGATTCGCGGAAATCAGTTCGAAGGCGTACAGGGGATTCACTGCGGCAAGCACACTTGGATCCGAGACGATGGCGCGCAGTCCCAGAAATCCCAACACTCCAAACCACAGGAGCATCACTGGACCAAAGATGCGGCCGATATGCCCAGTCCCAAATCGCTGCACGGCAAACAGGAACACGAGCACCACTGTTGTTAACGGTGCCACCCACCCTTGCAAGCTTTCGTCAAAGATGCTGAGACCTTCCATCGCCGAAAGCACGGAGATGGATGGCGTGATGACTCCGTCACCAAACAACAATGCACTGCCCATGATGGCCATGGCGCCGAAGAATGCCAATCGGTAATCCGCGCGACGCTGCAGACCGCGCGGCAAGAGCGAGAGCAACGCGAACAATCCACCTTCGCCACGATTGGTGGCACGCATGATGAGCAGTTGATATTTCGCAACCACCACCAGGAACAATGCCCAGAAGATCAAACTCAGGACGCCCATCACAAACGCTCGATCGGCACTGCCGTGGTGGGCAATGGTTTCCTGAAAGGCATACAGCGGACTGGTGCCGATGTCTCCGAACACCACGCCGACCGCGCCGATCGCCAACGCAATGCCGCCACTATGGCCGGTACTGTGCCGACTCGTGGAGGAGTGCGGATCTGCGATTGGAAGCGAAGCGTCCACGACGGCTTGGGCGCCATCCACCACCGTCGGCACGAGGGGTGCTATCGGGGCGTCAAGGTCTGGGCGTGCGTTGGATGCGTCGTCTGGCACGTGCGGTGCCTCCGAGAAGGAGGCGGAGAGACATTGTACTTCGGCTACCGATGCGTTACATCAAGCGATTAGCGCTTGTTTAACGGTATGACCGTGAACGGCGTCTTGACTTTGGCAGTCATGCCGGTCGCCACATCAGTCGCTTCGATCGCTAGCCGATATTGACCGCCGAGCAGCGAGTCAGGAAGGCGAACCATCCGCGTGATGAATAGTTCATCCGTCGGCGCCGCCGCGGTATGCGTTGCGTCGAGCGGACCCTCGCTCCAGATGAGCGTTCCGGCCAAGTTCTCAATGCGCAGCGAGTACTGCGCATGCGCTGCAACCCGTCCGCCGTCTCCTGGGACGAATGGCCAATTGAGCAGCTCGACGTACACAAGGAAGCGATCGCCAGGATGCAATGATCCGGCATCCAATGGCTCAATGTCTCCGAAGGCGCGAACCTTGGACGCCATGACTGGATTCGTCAGCTTGATGGGAGCGGGTGCGGGTGCAGGTGCAGCGACCGGTGCAGGCGCGGGTGCTGGTTCTGGTGGCGGAGCGGGTGCTGGTGTTGGCTCGGGTGCCGGCGCTGGCGCAGGTTCCGCTTCCGGTGTGGGCGCGGGTGTCGGCTCCGGTGTCGGCGCGGGCGCTGGTGTTGGCTCGGGTGTCGGAACGGGCGCGGGTGTCGGAACGGGCGCGGGTGTCGGCTCGGGTGACGGCGCAGGTGCTGGTTCCGCGACCGGTGCAGGTGCGGGCGTTGGTTCTGGTGTTGGAGCGGGCGCTGGTGTCGGCTCCGGTGTCGGTGCGGGCGCTGGTTCCGCGACGGGCGCAGGCTCGGGTGTTGGTTCCGGTGTCGGCGCAGGTTCCACAACCGGCTCAGGCGCAGGCGTCGGTTCCGGTGTCGGCGCAGACTCGGGTTCCGCAACCGGCGCGGGCGCAGGCGTCGGTTCCGGCGCAGGCTCTGGTTCACGCGCCGGTGTCGGCGCGGGGCGCTCGCGAACGCCTGCTCTGTCAGCGGCTGGAACAATCGCTGTGCCAGTCATGAGTACAGGCGCAACGGGGTTTGCAGCCTTCACGGCTACCCGGTTCGGCATCGTTGGTTCTGGCGGAAGCTCAGCCGCACTTGCGGGCGCTGCCTCGGCAATGCGTGACTCTTCAACCACTGGCGCAGGTGGCACCTCCACCGGTACGACCACCGGGGCCACAACCGCCACTGGAACAGCGGCAACCGCTGGAACGGGTTCAGCCACAGGTACCGGCACAGCAGCAACCGCAGGAACCGGTTCCGCCACAGGCGCCGGCACAACAGCAACCGCAGGAACTGATTCAGCCACAGGCGCCGGCACCGGCTCAGGCAACAGCGGTGGCGGCGCGGTGTCGATCGCGCGCATGGTGTCAACCGGCATCGCTTCTGCCGACTGCGGCACGGGCAATGCAGCAATCTGCGCCGGATCCGCTGGAGCCAATGTCATCTCAAACATCGGCAGCGCGGATGGGCGAACACTGGGCGAACTTGTACGAACAGCCACCCGTGAATCAACACGCCGCCGCGTATCAGCCTGCGGTAGCGGATCAATGGTCTCGCGAATGACGACGGGCTGCGCACGCACCGGAGTGATCGGTGGAGGCGCAGTGGGCTGCCCCGATGAACACGCCGCCAATGCGACACATGTCGTGAGTGTGGTGAACGGGAGCAGAGTGTCTGAGTATTTCATCGAATGCGATCACCGATGGTAACCACTAGCGCCTCAAAGGTTCGAGCACTGTCCGAACTGAGACCGGACTTTGTACGCGCATCCGTGCGGACACTCTCCGCCAACAGCGCGGCCGCGCCAGCACTGCCAAGGGCTCGCGCCGCGCGACAGACCAGCGCCTGCGCATCGCCCCACAGCTTGAGTTGCTTGGAGAGTGCAAAGTCGTTCTGCCCGTCGTCCATGAGACGCGCTGCATCGTGCGCCTTGCGAAGAAGGTCAACGATGGTCCATCCAATCAACGCGTCAGCGATGCCTGAAACCCGGACCAATTCATTCAACTTGACCAGTGCCGCGCCCGCGCCTTGCTGAATGAGTACCGACTGCAAACCCCACGCCTGTTCCTCGCGCGACAGACCAACAAACTCTGAAACCAGCGCGCGGGAGATTGGCTTGCCCTCACCGGCCGCGGTCGCCAACTTGGCAAGTTCAGTATCGATGCGCGCCAAGTCTGGCCCGATTTTTTCCACCAACAGTCCCGCCGCACCTGCCGCTAACTTTGCGCCATGGCGCTTCTCTGCACGCACGCCACACCAACTGATGGCGTCCTTCTCTGAGGGTGGTTCGCACTTGATCACTGCGCCACCGCTGGCTTCGACAAGTTTGTCAAACTTGCCAGGATTCCACCGTGTGCCGGCGCGCATCAAGAGCGTGCTCTCTTGCTGCGGATTTGCTGCGTAGCGTTCCATGGCACGGCGCCGATCTTCAGCGCCAATGAATCCTTCAGCATTGTCAATCACGATGAGTTTGTGCTGTGACAGCAACCCGTAGGAGCGGAGTTCATCCATCACCTGCGCAAGGGTTGCTGATGCTCCATCAAACTCAAATCGATCCACCGACCCGAACTTTTCGGTCAGCGCTGCATGCAGTTGCCGCGAGTGCTCGACGCGCGTGAACGAATCCTTGCCCGTGAGCACCACGATGCGCATGGAAGCGTCGGGGGACATACGGGATGCTTTCGATCCGGAAGCTGCTGAAGCGCGTGCCATCAGGCTGCGGATTGTAAGACGGGCGCGCGGTACGCTCCAATCCGTGCCGGAAGCGAACTTTGACGGAATCGTCGGCCCCACCCACAACTACGCCGGGCTGTCGCCCGGAAACGTGGCAAGCACCTCAAATCAGGGGACAACCGCTCGACCACGCGACGCCGCGCTGCAAGGTCTTGCCAAAGCCGCCGCACTCGCGCGACTGGGTCTTGTGCAAGGTTGGATTCCGCCGCATGAACGACCACACATCGCCACACTGCATGCGCTTGGATTCACTGGTTTGGATGAGGTGGCTATTGCAACGGCCGCCCGCGATGCACCGCATCTCTTAGCGCGCGCATCAAGCGCCAGTGCGATGTGGACCGCCAACGCAGCCACCGTCACACCTTCAAAGGATTCCGGTGATGGCCGCGTTCATATGACGGTGGCTAACTTGCGCACCATGCCACATCGCGCCATCGAGGCGCCGCAGACCGCGCGCACCCTGCGCGCCATCTTCCGTGACGAACAGCGATTTGTCATTCATGATGCACTTGCAGCGCTTGACGCGTCGGGCGCGCCGTCACCGTGGGGCGATGAAGGTGCCGCAAATCACACGCGGTTCACAGCATCGGGTGGTAATGGCGGTGAAACTCCTGGGGTACATCTCTTTGTATTCGGCGCGCATGCCAGCGGCGTCGGCCGACGTCCTTCACGCTATCCAGCGCGGCAAACACTCGAAGCCGGTCAAGCGATCGCAGCGCTGCACGGCATTCGTAACGATCAATGCATCCACGCTCAACAACATCCCGCCGCCATTGATCATGGTGTGTTTCATAACGATGTGATCTCTGTCGGAAATGGATCGTTCTATCTGGTGCATGAGTTGGCGCTCCTTGATCAAGACCGAGTCCTTGACGATCTCGCTGCCGCGGTGGGTCCCAATTTCCAAGCGCTTGTTGTGCCGGAGTCTGAAGTCAGTGTCGCCGATGCGGTACGCACCTATCTCTTCAACTCACAGTTACTTTCACTCGCCGATGGCACCATGACGCTGGTACTTCCTGTGGAGAGCGAAGGCCACCCGGGCATCGCGCGGCTGGTGCAACGCATGGTGGATAGCGAAACGTGCCCGGTGAAGTCCGTCATTTACCTCAATGTTCGGGAGAGCATGCGCAACGGCGGCGGGCCAGCATGCTTGCGACTACGAGTGCCTCTCACTGCAGAGGAAGTGTCCGCGGTCGCCCCGGGATGCCTGTGGACGCCTGCAGGCCATGCCGCGCTGGAGGCGTGGGTGCGTCGTCACTATCGGGAGGAGCTGTCCCCCAAGGACCTGGCGGACCCGCAACTCTTGCGCGAGTCACGATCTGCGCTCGATGAATTGACCAGCATCCTTGGTGTTGGTCCGATCTACGAATTCCAGCACTAACGATGCGCGCCGGGTGCGCGCTGCGTGGTTGTATTGCGCGGGCCCGTTGCAAAGTACGCTTGCCGACGTGGATCGAAACAAGCGCATCATCCTCTCGTTCGTTCTGGCGACTGTCGCGTTCACCGTGGTGCTGGCGCTCTTCCTGCGACGTGCGCCCGCGCCGCCGCCGCCTGTTGCCCCCGCACCAGTGCCTGAGCCGGAACCCGAGCCAGTACTGCCGCCCACACTTGTTGAGGCGGGAACTGAGAATGCTGCTGGTCCGCCAACAGCACTGCGTGACTGGGTCGCACCAGAAGTGCTCGCTGCGCGCGAAGCCGCACGCCTTGCAGAAGAACTACGAGCAAAGTCCCGCGATGCATTTGCGCGCGGCATCGCAGCACAAAAATCTGGCGATCAGGCGGCGGCCATCGCTGCTTACCGTGAAGCACTCACCATTGATGCCGGCATGGCGGGAGCATGGACCAACTTGGCACTGGCACTGGATGCCAGTGGAAACAGTGCCGAGGGTCTTGAGGCTGCGCGCAAAGCGGTTTCGTTGCCAGCCATGAAGGACGCCAAGCGCCGTGCGCACGCGATGCACACGGTTGGCCACTTGGCTCTCAAGACAGGCGCGCGCGATGAAGCTGTTGCCGCCTTTGAGGAAGCGCTACGCGCCGACGCACGGCAGGCTGCTGCGGCCCTTGAACTTGCGACACTGTGGAACAGCGAAGGAAAGCCTGAAAAAGCGCTTGCTGCGCTGGTAGTTGCCAAGGAAGCGGGCGCGGAAAGCGCTGCTATTTATACCGCGCTTGCCATTCACTGGTGGAACGCTGGTGACATTGCCAAGGCGCAAAGCAACGCAGACGACGCACTCCGCATCGACCCCAACGAGATTGAAGCAAAGGCAATACTTGGTTGGTGCTGCTTGGCACAAAAGCGTTGGGGCGACGCTGCACAGCGGATCGACGAAGTCGTGCGCGCGCGACCGAATGATGCTGATCTACAAGCGGCGCTCGGATTCGCCTACGACAAGCTGGGGCGGCACCAAGATGCAATTGCTGCATTTGATCGTGCCATCGCGTTGGCGCCCGCGCATCCGTCAGCGCATGCACAACGCGGCGTGGCGCTCGAGGCCACGGGCGATGTTGAACGCGCGCGTCTTGCGTATGAGATTGCCGCCAAGAGTGGATCGTCTGAAAGTGTTGCGGCATCACAGATGAAATTGGCCGTCGTTGCCTACAAGGACAAGCGTTGGGCCGACGCACGCACCTTGGCCGAGGCCGCCATCGCCGCGGATCCCAAATCCGTGCAGGCGCGCTACGTGCTGGGACTTGCGTGCTTTGCGCTTGGAGACCGCAAATGCGCGGGGGAGCAGGAGTATCAACTCACCCTGCTCGATGCGCAACGCGCGGCAGATCTACGCAAGCTCATCTCCGAGGAATGACTGGATGATCGTGCTGCATGTGATCTCAGGGCCAGATAGCGGGAAGCAACACGTGCTGCCCGACACCGAGCCACAACTGATCGGCCGCAGCACGGAAGCCCTCGGTTCCACTGATTCCAGTGTGAGCAGGCGCCACGCAGAACTCACGCCATCGACCGGTGACTGGTACCTCCGCGACCTACGTAGCACGCACGGAACTTGGGTGAACGGACAACGTATTGAGTCTCGCGTGCAACTGCGCGCCGGAGATGTGATCCGCTGCGGCGATACGCAGATGCGTGTCGAAGCACTGGATCCAGGTGCAGCAGCAACGCCGGTTCCGGAGTCGGACCCCGCGCGACTCCAGGCCATTGGTGAGACCGTTGCCACCATCAGCCACAGTGTGAAGAACATCCTGCAAGGTCTCCGCGGTGGAGCTGACGCGGTGGAACTCGCACTGCGCCGTGGCGATCTGGAAATGGCGCGCGAAGGCTGGCCGATCGTTGCACGCAACCTTGATCGCATCTCATGGCTCGTGATGAACATGCTTGCGTATGCCAAGGACCGCCCTCTGGAGATTGAAGAGTCAGATATTGGAGCGGTCGTATTGGAAGCATGTGAGTTGATGAAATCAACCGCGGATCGCCGCAGCATTCAGTTACTCACGCACGTCGATCCCTCTTTGCCGCCCGCGCCGATCGATGCAAACGCCGTTCATCAGGTGCTTCTCAATCTGCTTGCAAATGCCGTGGAGGCAGCGCCGGAGCGGAGTGGTCGGGTCACGGTGCAGTGTGCGTTCAATGCGCCACACGGAGTGTTCCGCATTGATGTGAGCGACAATGGCCCAGGGGTACCGATTGAGCACCAAAGCCGTCTCTTTGAGGCATTTGCAAGCACCAAAGGACAGCGTGGAACGGGGCTCGGGCTCGCGGTGGCGCGCGCACTGGTTGAGCGACACGGCGGAACCCTGACGTTCGCGGCGCTCGCGCCGCACGGAACGCAGATGCGCGCGGAATTCCCAGCAGACCGCGGCGATCCAGACTCTGATCGAACCCGCAGACCACTGCCGAGCCGTGAGCCGGACACCGCATGGGACTCCGCCATTCAGTAAGCGGATCGATCACCTGCTCCGAAAAACGAACCGACCAGGTTGACAGACGATGTGGTTAACCAGTCACGGGCGGCAAGAAATCTTCGCTCTTGGCGCGACGAACAAAGTGCTCGGCTCGTTCTAACGCGTATGCCAGGGCAAGTTCCACATCGCCAACCACGCTGCCAAGCGGCATGACCTCGATTAAACCGGTACTACGCAAGGACTCAAATCGGCGCGCATCAACACCAGCTATCACCAACGCGCGTCGCGAGTGATGCAGACGCTCAGCGACAGCGCGCAATTCCACGGCGCCTTCAAAGTCCACATCATCCGCGTCGCTCAGATCCAAGATCGCCACATCAATCTCGGGCTCGAGTGCGTCTACCCACAGTTGCATGTTGGGCAGTCGGTACAAACCACCTCGACGCGACCCTCGGCATCGAAGCTTGAAACACGCAACATTTTCCGGCAATTGCACCGCTGCTCCCTCGGCAACCAGCGCCTCTGGCTCCAGATCAGCAATGGGACGTGCAAGATCTTGATAGATGATCCACAGCAAGAAACTCACCGGTGGAATCATCGCCCACCCATGAAGTCGCGGCACAATCATGGCCGCGAGCCCAGCACCGAATACGAAGCTTCCAACAATGCTCGCAAGCAACACAATGCGCTGGCGATGCGACATTCCTGCCGGAGTTTCCGTGCTGCGCTTTCGATTCGGCTCATGCGGCGTGAGGATGTGCGCGAGTTCTAAGCCGAGGTCTGTGACCACACCAGTAACGTGGGTGGTACGTACCACGCCGCCAGAGATTCGCGTGATGGTTGCATTCTGCAGTCCCATCGCAAAGCAGGCCACTGCGGTGGATGCAAACATTGGCGCAGCGCTCATCAAGATCCCGTCGCCGTCGTGGAAGCGCGAGTGGCGCGCAACAAGTAGACCAAAGGCGACCAGCGCAGCGGTCTCGAGAGCCATCGGCAACACGTAGATTGACTTCCACCCGCGCAAACGCGCTGCGTCTGTTGAAATTCCAGAGACCAGCGCGCCGGAAAGAAACCAGAACAGCAGCCACGCGGCAAGGGCCAACAACGACCAGCGGCGCTCACCTACATCACGGCCGAATCCGGCGGCAATTCCGCTCACATGCGAGACCGCCGTTCCACACGTGATCAACCCCACGATGTTCGTGTACCCGGACACCCACGCAAGGGTGATCGCTAGACGAGTTTGTTGACGGAACGAGTGGGCTTGAGCAACGAGCACGGTCGGTGATTACCTCACCGAGTTGCGAAGTCGGCAGCCGCGGTGGGCACCGTCTCTAAGATGTTCTTGACAATCTCATCCGCGCCGCGGCCCTCAGCCTCCGCTTCAAAGTTGAGCAACACGCGATGCCGCAGCGCCGGAAGGGCCACCGCTTTGATGTCTTCCACGGAAACGGTGGCGCGACCAGCAAGTAACGCTTTGACCTTCGCGCCAAGCACCATCGTCTGGGCTGCACGCGGGCTTGCTCCAAAGCGCAGAAATTGATTCACCAGCGGCGTGGCAAACTGCCCGCGCGGATGCGTCGCCAACACCACGCGTACTGCGTAATCCTGTACGGCATCTGAAATTCGCACTGCTCGCACCAGTTTCTGATGACGAATGATGGTTTCTGCGTCAATGACCTTCTGCGGTTCGTCAATTGTTCCGGCAGTGGTGCGCGCCAAAATTTCGCGCAAATCAGCGCGCGTTGAATAGCCAACTTCAAGCTTGAAGAAGAATCGATCCAATTGCGCTTCCGGCAACGGATAGGTGCCCTCTTGCTCAATCGGGTTCTGTGTTGCCATCACAAAGAACGGCTTATCAAGCTGATGTGTCGTACCGCCAACGGTGACACTGCGCTCTTGCATTGCTTCAAGCATGGCACTCTGCGTCTTCGGTGTCGCTCGATTGATTTCGTCGGCAAGCACAATCTGCGCAAAGAGCGGCCCCTTGCGAAACTGAAAGTCACGACCCGATGGCGTTTCCACCACAATGGTGGTACCCGTGACATCGGCGGGCATGAGATCGGGGGTGAACTGGATGCGCCCAAATTTCAACTGCAGCGCTTGCGCGAGACTGCGAATCAACAAGGTCTTGCCAAGACCTGGCACCCCCTCCAAAAGCGCGTGGCCACCCGCGAAGAGGCACACCAGGATGCCGTCGATGATTTCTTCGTGACCAACGACCGCTTTCTGCACTTCTTTTTTGACGCGATCATGGTCGGCGCGGAAAGTGGCAATGAGAGCTTCAGTTTGTTGTGGGTCGGCCATAGGTTTCTCTCCAACGTGCGCATCGTAAGCCGCAGGGGGCTACCGCGGAACTTTCGCTGAATTTGTAGGGAAATCGCGAATGGTCAGCTGCCCCGCAACTACGATCCCCGCCAAGCCGCTCCGTGCGCGGCTCGTTGGACTTCGGAGGAATGCGGTCAAACTCCGCAGCGAATGCGTCACCGTAGGCCGTACCCGCGTGGGTACGCGCGAGCCGGGTCGACCGAAGTCCAAGGTAACCATCGATTTCCTGCGCACATCAGGAATGAGGATCTCGCATGCTCGCTCATACTCGGACATGGTCCGCCGCTGCATCACTCGCAGCCATCGTTCTCACTCACTCGCAATCCGTTGCTGGCCTGGTTGCTCAGTACGACGTTGGTACCGGGGCGAATGCGTCCGTCGTCCAAGTGGACTTCACCAACGGCAACGCCTACCAGATCACCCTGCGCTGGGACACGCCAATGAACGGGTTCGATGCGCTGCAACTGAGTACTTCCTCCATCAGCGGTGCCGCACTGACGTACGACGCGTTCTCCTTTGGCAATTTCGTCACCGGCATCGGTCTTGGTACTGACTACCAGTACGGCAACGGTGATCTATGGCCGATCGAAAACTACTGGCACTACTGGACGAAAGTGGACGGCGCATGGGAGATGGCCATGTTTGGCGCCAGCGACCGCATCCTCAGTAATGGCAGTGCCGATGCGTGGGTGTTCGGCTCAGGCGATGCGCCGCAATCAGTGCCCGCACCTGGATTGGCCGTCTTTGCACTGACGATGCTGCACCGACGCGGCCGCCGCTAAAGGCGTGGCTGCGACGTGCGCGTTGCTGAACCAGTCGCGCAATACACGTACTCGCAAATGAATCGCCCGCGCCGTTACGACGGCGCGGGCGATGTGTGTTGGTACCTGAGATAGAAACGGATTTACTTGCCGGGCAAGCGATCGAGGACCTTGTCGATCAGTCCATACGCCAGCATTTCTTGCGCATTCAGCCACTTATCGCGATCGCAATCGTTGTGAATCGTCTCCCGCGTCTGGCCAGTGTTGTCGCTGTACAGGGAGTAGAGCTTGTCGCGCAGGCGCAGAATGTGCTTGGCGTGAATCTCAAGATCCGTCGCCTGCCCTTCGATCACTCCGCCGATCAACGGCTGGTGCATCAGATTCTCAGCGTGCGGAAGCGCGAAGCGACGACCCTTGGTGCCGCTGCAAGCGATCACACTGCCCATGCTGGCAGCCTGACCAATGATGTACGTCGCCACCGGGCACGGAACAAATCGCATGGTGTCAACAATGCCAAGTCCAGCACTCACGCTGCCACCTGGGCTGTTGACATACATACTGATCTCCGCCTTCGGATCCTCGTTGGCAAGGAACAGAAGCTGCGCGACCACCAGGTTGGCCATCGTGTCCGAGACGCCGCCGCCCAGGAAGATGATGCGGTCGTTCAGCAGACGGCTGTAGATGTCGTAGGCGCGCTCGCCGCGACCAGTCTTTTCGATGACGATGGGGATCAGTGTCATGGTGTTCGTGTTCCTATCTCACTGCGCCGGATGCGGCGCCACAGGCATGCG
>Ga0114978_10001564_pt1 | contig 19208 bp, 19 predicted proteins | sample S_140212_EF_Meta_FD_87027 | JGI IMG/M metagenome (GOLD analysis project Ga0114978, IMG submission 87027) | Freshwater microbial communities from Lake Simoncouche, Canada to study carbon cycling - S_140212_EF_MetaG | ecosystem: Environmental > Aquatic > Freshwater > Lake | place: Lake...
AACAATATTTTTAATAAAATGTTTTGTCATATATTTTTGAATGTTAAAATATGTAAGCTCTTGGCCATCTTCAATACCCAATAAAAATTTCAGTTTCTCGTCTGGTATAATGATTTTACTGTTAGTTTTATTTTCTAATTTATTTTCCTTGATGTACTCGATTAAAGACTTTGTAACTTCAGTTCTGGCAATTTCTGTTCCCTCGTTTCTTTTCATGAAGTCACATAATTCTTTTGTTACCTTACTTGGTTTAGCAAACCCGGATGGCTTTCTATTTCCCTTAACTTTATTTTTACCTACTTCCTTTTTAAGACCTTTCATTTGTTTTTTTACATTTTTTTCTAATTGTTTTAAACTCTGTTGAAGAGTATTAATTTGAGTTTTTACAACACTTAATCCATTAATAACTCCTTCAAACTGTTCAAATAATTCATTACAAACCTGTTCGCTATTTTTTTGTATACCTTTACTCATTCTATATCTAAAATTATCAAGTAAACTTTAAATCGATTTATAAAATATTATTAATAATTTATAAATTATTATTTTTAACGACGTCTGTGAGAGCGTTTTCTGTGACGACGTGTTTTCTTTTTCATATTTTTACATATAGGACATTTACAAGTTGCTTTGTGACCATTTGAACGACGTCTCTTACGAGTTCCACCAACTTTAAATCCTGGTCCTGCTTCGCCTTTTTCAGCAGCGTCCATTTCATCATATTCATCGTCAGAAGCTTTTGTTTCGACTGCTTTTGTTTCGACTTCTTTTTTAACAGGACCAGAATTAACACCTTTTACTTTTCCTTCCTCAATATCACCAAGTTGGTTCTCAATATCAGGCTCTTCACCACCTTTTTTCCCCTTCTTTTTCATGTTTTTACAAATAGGACAAGCACAATTAGCTTTATGACCATTTGATTTTTTCCCACGTTTTCCTCCTGTAATGTTGCTATCATTTTTATCCATTTCATTATATTCGCCTTCAGATTCTTCTTCATTATATCCCCCTTTTTTAGCATGTTTCATGTTTTTACATATAGGACATGAGCAATTGGGTTTGTGACCATTCTTCTTTTTAGAGCCACCCATTAATTTAAGTTGATCTTTTTCAGCATCTTCTTCATAACCACCTCTTTTGGCCTTATTTTTCATGTTTTCACAAATATGACAACAGCAACTTGCTTTATGTCCATTTTTCCTTTTTGCTCCACCTAATTGAGCAGTTGTACTTGGTTTATAATCTTCAATCATGTTATATACTATTGTTATAAATTAAGTTTTTCAAAAAAGGATTAATTAAAAAATTTTTTGAAAATATTTGCTAAAATGTATTTATTCTTGTTTTTTACTACGAACCTGCTTAGGTTTCTCGTTTTTATCAGCCATAGTCCAACTCTTTTTATCAGCCTCCTTGGTCTTATCCTCACTTCTTGGACCTTCACCGCGAGCTCTAGGTGCTCTTTGTTGCTTAGGCATTCTAGGAGTTTCAACTTCAAGAGAAGGAGATGAGGGATCCTTAGTGGTTTTATACATACTTCTAGCAAGTTTAAATTCGTGTCTAGTTTCACACATCAATTTTCCGCCCTTAATTCCATAAACATCAACAGCTTGCCATTCATGATCTTCAGAACTAGTCTTGGTAATACCAAAATCAACATACTCTCCTTGAACAAGGTACTTGTATTGTTGGTTTTCTACTTGAATAGAAGAATGATGAACGAAAATATCAGAACCTGATCTAGATCCATCGGTTACAGTAATAAAACCATAACCCGCTTTGTTATTGAACCACTTAACGCGGCCAGTTAATTGTTCAGAAGCACTAGGTGTAACAACGTCTTTATTAGATGACATATTTATAATACAATATGAGTCATTATCTTTATATAGTTTAATTTAAAATATATTTATACAATTCAAACTTTATACACAAAACCCGCATTTTTTAGCTTAAAATTTTTATCTTTATATTTAAATCTCAATAAATATTCGTATAATATTTTTGATAATACAGATTGAACACAAAAATATTTAAAATTATATTTCTTAGCAGAATCTATTAAGTAATATAAAATATTTCTACAAAATCCTTTTTGTCTATATTCAGAACTTATATAAATTCCAAATAAAGTCAACATATTTGAATTATCTTTAAAAAATATTAATTCTCCGCCTTCACAATCAAATACTACTTTACCATTTTCATATGTAGAATAATTTGAAAAATAATTATCAATTGATTCTATAAACCCCTCCATATTTGTATTTATTATTTATTATTTAATATTTAAATCTTTTGTGTTATATAGTATACGTGTGTTAATACAAATCTTTCCAAATCTGAATTTTTTGTAACATCTAAATCAGTTATATCTATTTTTGTAAAATCATATAGTTCAATATTATTATAAGAAATGTATTCAAAAACCGGTATTAAATTAATAGAATCTGGTTCTAATAGTTCTTTTAAATTTACATTATAATCTTTCGCCATTTTTCTTACATAATTAAATATAACTAAGGAAATCATCTTTAACCTTTTATCATTTTGAGTGTCAGCCTTTTTAGTAATCATTTTAAAAACATTAAAAATTGACTCTATAAATTCAGACATTTTATCGAATTCACCTCCATTCGCTTTTGACATTTTAATATAATACAATAGATTTTTTTAACTAGTTTTTTTCAATATTTCTAATTCTCTTTTAAAATTATCAATAATAAGAAAATAATTAGGTTTTTCTTCATATTCTAAACTTCTAACATATTTGATATAATTTACTAATATTTCTGGTAATTTGTCATTACTAGTTATATTTTGTTTTAATTTTTTTATAATATCGTCATTTTCCACTTTTTCTTGTTGCCAAGGTAATGTTCCTAAATATAAAAAGGCTAACATATATCCCAGTGATTCCATATCATCTCTTCTACTCAATTCGATACAATTATGTGTATTTATACTAGCATAAGTTAAACTACCTATCAAATTATTTGTTTTTTTTATTGGATTATGTTTATCATTATTCATGTAACACTTACATAATCCAAAATCTATTATGTATATTCGTTTTCTTTGATTATTTAACCCTAACAAAAAATTATCTGGTTTTATGTCTCTGTGTACTAACCCTTTATCGTGTATTGTTTTTAGAAGAATTATAACTTGAATTCCTATCTGTAATACACTACCTAGAGAGAAAGTCGATACATTTTTTATTGACTGTAGAGATTCACCTAACAAGTTTAAAACCATATAATAATTCTTTTCATCTTTTCCAAACCATTTAACAATTGGAACTCCTTCTACATTATTTAAATATTGATAAATTACCGACTCATTTTTAAGTAGTTTCATATCGTTTTCAATACATTCTACTTTAATTGCGACAAGTTCTCTCGTTCTTACATTTTCACCTTTATAAATTAAACCAAAGGCACCTTCTCCTATTTTCTCAATTATCTTGTATTTTTTATTTATAAGTGCCATTATAAATAAAACTGGAAAAGTATTTAAATAATATTCATATTAAATTTATTACACCGTAAAAATATAAATAGTAAAAACATGCGTCATTATTAACGTAATTTGTTGAATTATCATTATTAATTTACCATAAAAATCGATAGGATATATATCTGTTAATCCTACACCCGATTGAATAGTTGTACTTAAAAAAATATAATCTAATAATGTAAATTTTTCTTTAACTTCTGTTTTAAAATCATCCCTAAAATAATAATAAAATAAGGCAAAGATAAAAATACATAATATATGAAATAAAACTGTTCTGAATGCTAACTTCATTTATATAATACAAGGTTATTTTAAACCTCTCTATCATTATAAATTTGATTTAATTGCCTATTTACGCGTATAAATGTTGTACATTTTGGGATGTCTTTTATTTTTTTAGCACCAATATATGTCATTGTTGAACGAATTCCACCTTGAATATCTAAAATTGTATTTTTAACATCTCCTCGATATTCAATTTTTACAGTTTTACCTTCACTGCTTCTATAATGTGCCACACCTCCACTATACTTGTTCATTGCTGTTGAAGAACTCATGCCATAAAAAATTTTATATTTTTTACCTGAATCTTCAACTAAATCACCACCAGATTCACTGTGACCAGCAAACATTGAACCACTCATAACAAAGTCTGAACCAGCTCCATATGATTTAGAAAAATCTCCAACAACTTGAAGACCACCATCGCTTATAATGTGAGCATCCAATCCATGAGCAGTGTCAGCACACTCAATAACAGCACTTAATTGTGGCATTCCTATTCCTGTTTGTTTTCTAGTTGTACAGCAACTACCGCTTCCAATACCAACTTTAACAATATCTACTTTACCATTCATAACAAGCTCTAAAACTCCTTCAGACGTACAAACATTCCCAGCAATCAATATTTGATTTGGAAATTTCTCTCTGATTTGTCTACAAATTTCAATAAATTTTGACATATAACCATTTGCAACATCAATACAAATAAATTTAGGATTTACAGTGTTTATTATTTCTTCTAAATTATCTAGGTCATTTATATTTATTCCACTTGAAACAGCATAATATTCTTTATTTAAATTTGACTCTAATAATTGAGAACTTGTATAATATTTATGTAAACACGTAATCACTTTATGTTTCTGCATTTCGAGTGCCATTTTAATTGTTCCAGTTGTATCCATATTACTAACAATTATTGGGACACCAGTCCAAGTGTATGGAGAATACTTAAATTTAAATGTTCTCTCCAAACTAACTTCGGATCTTGATGAATATTGACTTCTTTTTGGAAGTATTAAAACATCTGAATAATCTAATTTTACATCATCTAAAATCTTCATAATTATAATATTAAGTTAAGTTTTTAAATAACTTATTCACAACTTAATATTTAACTGGTATCGTACTTTTTTAAATGTTCAGCTCTACATTTTTATACATAAAGTGATTGATTTGTTACTACATATTTTAAAGTCATATTTTGAATTTCCTTTAGTTTACTCAAAAATGCTATATTTCCTGTCATCTCAGCAATTTTTTCCATTTCACCAGAAATATTATTAATTTTTAATAGAGCCTTTATAAATTCACCTAAAAATATTTGTTTTTCTTCATCCATCTCCTGTAAAACTAATTTACATGATTCTACATCTTGACAATCGCACCATTTATCTACATAATTTAATAAATCGTAATGAATATTATAATCAAAACCTGTGTTAATTTTAAGGGATGTCTCTTTAATAGAATAATCTTCATACATTTTAGTTACAGTTTTAACAATATTTTTTAAATCATTATCATCAGTTCTTGGAGAATAATCCTTATAATCGTCTTGAACTGAGATGTTTGTGAAAATACTAAATAACGATATTAGTTGTTTAGATGATAAATAATCTAGTTGTTTATCCTCTAAAATTTTAGCAAATACTAAACAATGAACTTCTCTCAATTGTGACGCAATTTTACCTTTTAAAGAAAGTTTTAATGTAGATTCGTCCGAAAAATCACCATCTACAAATTCTTCATCTTTCAATAATTGTAGAACATTATGTACACCTGATTTAATATATGAATTTACACTATCTAATTGGTTTTGTAAGCTGTCTATATCATTTTCTTTTACATATATTTTTTGATATGAAAATTTGTCTTGATCTATAAATTTATTATTATCGCGAATATTTTGAATTTGTCTATCCATTTCTTTACGTTTTTTATTTACCGCAAATTTTATATTCTTCTCCAGTTCAATATATTGTTCAATAGTTTCACTTGGAGTCCTTAAATGAGATGAGTTTGATTTCATGTTATCTAATTCTGTATTTGCGGTAGTGATTTTATAATATATTTCTTTCATTTGGTTATCCAAATCTCCTGTTACCATACTTCGGCTAGCAAATTTAACAAGATTGTTATCACCAATATCCAATAAATTAAGCAGAAGATTATAAGAAATCTTAAATTTAGATGAAAGCGTTTGTGGTTTACCGTTCATCATAGTTTTATAACCAACTGACTCGACATTTCTGAACAAATTATTTAAATGAATAACATGACCAACTGTGTCTAGACCTAGACGTCCTGCTCTGCCAGCAGCTTGTGTGTATTCGTGACTGTATAACATGCGGTTAATTTCTCCATTAAATTTATTAACATCTGTAAAAATAGTTGTTTTAACAGGTAAATTGATACCTACGCTCATGGTCTCGGTACAAAATAAAATTTTGATAAAACCACGAGCAAATAAAAGTTCTGTCATTTCTCTCAAAATTGGCATTAACCCAGCATGATGAATACCGACACCTTTTCTAAGAAGTTTAACTGCGTTAACATATTCAGGAAGATGTAAATATTCTTCAAAGTTTGGTAGTTTTCGAATGATTTGTTCACATTCACGATCGACGGTGTAAGCAACTTTGCTATCAAACTCCAACAAATTTGTAGTCAACTCTTCGGCACATTTTTCTAATTGTTTGCGGGAAAATACATAGCATAACGCAGGCAACATTTCTTTTTCGACCAAATATTCTGTGACCTTATTTAAAACATGCTGTCTTTTGACACGAATGTCGTGTTTTTCAAAAAGTTTAAGCACTTTATTAGTACTTTGATACTGAGCATCATTAAAAACACCGTTAGCATCTTGAATAACAAATGGCTTATCAATAGCACTTCTAATTTCATTCTGTAAAGTCTTGTCTTTTATATGTTTATTAACACCATTTGTAGCTGTAATAAAACTATAATGAATTAAAGGGACTGCTCTAACTTGTTTTTGAGTTAAAAATACCTCTTTATCACTAAATTTTGTACTTGAACCACGATTCTCTAACCAATAGGCAAATTTAGCAGGATCGTCTAATGTAGCGGATAGTCCAATCATTTGAACTTGAGGAGGTAACATCATAATGCTTTGTTCCCAAACATGACCGCGTGATTCATCTGTTATAAAATGTATTTCATCGAACACAACACATCCCAACTCTTGTTCAATATCCATTTCGAAGGATATAGAAGAACTCGGAGCGGGTGAACTACTTTTAACTTGGTAAAGTTTATTTAATAAAATTTCAGTTGTCATAATTAATACATCGGCTTCAGGATTAGTTTTAATATCTCCTGTAATTAATCCAACGCTTAAATGAGGATATTTTTGTGTAAATGCATGAAATTTTTCGTTTGAAAGTGCTTTAATGGGACTTGTATAAATTGTACGTTTGCCTTTTGTATGAAAATAATTTAAAGCAAACTCACCGCCGAAGGTCTTACCAGTACCAGTTGGCGCCGTAATTAAAACATGATTTCCTGTGACAACACCTTCAACGCACCATTTCTGGAAATCATGTAATTCATATGGATGATTTTCATAATACTTTTTATATTCTTCTTCATTTGATTTAGGATAATTATAACTACAAACTTTGACCATTTTAGTGTATATAAATTATATTTTTATCTTTATATTAATTTATAAATATATTAATGTCTAATATATTAAAAGTTTAGGCAAATAATATAAAAAGGTCTCAATATATAGTAAAATGCCTAAACTTTGTGAATTTGAGACATGTCGTATTAGAGCCACTTACGGTTTAAATTGTAATCCATTAAGGTGTTCTGAACATAAAAATGAAAATATGAAATTATCTAGTAGTTTATGTATCTGTGGAAAACAACCTTTTTTTAATTTTAAAGATCTACCACCTAAATTTTGTTCAGTCTGTAAATTAGACGGTATGATAGATGTTAAAAATAAAAAATGTTTTTGCGGTAAATCACAACCAAGATTTAATTTTGAAAATCTTAAACCTGAATTTTGTAATGATTGTAAGAAAGAAAATATGATAAATTTATTATTCAAGCAATGTAAATGTGGAAAAAGAGCTCGTTATAATTTTGAAGGGTTAAAATCTGAATTTTGTAGTTCTTGTAAAAAAGATGGAATGATAGATTGTGAAAAAAAAAGATGCAGTTGTGGAATAATAGCAACGTTTAATTTTACTGGATTAAAACCAGAATTTTGTTTTTCTTGTAAAAAAAACGAAATGATAGATTTATGTCATAATAAATGTAAATGTGGTAAAGTTAGACCAACATTTAATTTAGTTGGACTTAAACCAGAATATTGTGTTTCATGTAAAACTGAACAAATGACAAATGTTGTTGACAATAAATGTAAATGCGAAAAATCTGTTCCTTCTTTTAATTATGATGGTTTGAAGCCAGAATATTGTATGTCTTGTAAAGATATAGACATGATTAATGTAAAAAATAAAATGTGTTTTTGTAAAAAAAGTTACCCAACTTTTAATTTTGATGGGCTGAAAGTTGAATATTGTGCATCTTGTAAAAAAGATGGAATGATAAATGTAAAAGATGATAGATGTAAATCAGAAAACTGTCTAACTAGAGGCAATAAAAACTATAAAGGTTATTGTACAAATTGTTTTCAACATTTATTCCCAAATGACCCATTAACCTTTCAAATTCGTTCAAAAACAAAAGAAATTGCTGTTCGTGATTTTATAAATTCAAGATTTGAAGGATTTCAACATGATAAATCAATCTGGTATAATGAAACCGTTTGTGATTGTACGACAAAAAGACGCATTGATCATCGCAAACTAATTAATGGTACATTATTGTGTATAGAGACAGATGAAAATCAACATAAATCATATTCAAAAATTGATGAAGAAGCAAGATATAATGATATATTTATGGCATTTGGAGGTAAATTTATTTTCATTCGTTTTAATCCGGACAAGTACAAGGATAAAAATGGTAAATCATGTAATCCTATGCTTGTTAATCGTCTTGTTACTTTAGAAAATGAAATAAATAAACAAATTAAACGAATAGAAACTGGAAAAAATACTGAATTATTAGAAGTAATCGAATTATATTACGATAAAAGTATTTAAAAAAATTGATATAAAAAAGTATTTTACAATTTAACGCATAATATAATCATCAACTTTTCATCAAAATGACCGCTTGCTTAATTCCATTTAGTTTAAAAAAAATTACTTCAAGAGATAGCCTTAGATATCGAATTATACCAAAAATATCTATTTGTTGTGATATTGATAAAAATAAACTTTCCGATATAATTCAATCTTCCTTTACTCAAAAAGGAGACTTGAGTGTTTTTGGGTATAATACTCATTATGATGAATTTTGGGCTAAAAAAATTATTAAAGATGAATTTCTATTACACTTTACTTTAACTGTAAAATCAATTGGTTATGAAAATTCTAATATAATTATAACTCCAATAGTTGGAAACGATAAAGAAATAAAAAATTTGTTATCTCACATCAAAGAAACGATATATTTATACAAATGTTCTAATTTAATTAACGAAAATTAGAATAAAATAAATTTGATACTTAAAGACGCTGCACTACATCATGAAGGGAAAACCATGAATTTCTGAAAAAAGACGCTTCAAAAGTTCCCTTCATATGTAGTACCGATGAATGAAATTTTTCGGGGAAAGTTTTTTTCAGTTTTCATTTTTGGACATTTTTAATGTCCATTTTTCAAAACCTTGGATATTTTATGTCAAAAATACAATTGTGAGACCATAATTGAAATTTAGCGTCTGAGTACCAAAAAAATAATTCTAAAATTGTTACGATAATTTTTTATATTTTAATTAAATAAGTATTTAGAACTTTTTTCTGTCAACTATATAGAAGACAATGGAAGACAAAAAAAGTTCGAAAAAGTTCCAATGCGAATATTGTGACTATAAAACGTCACGAAAAAGTCAATGGGAAAGACATAGTTTAACAGCAAAACATAAAAAGGAGACATTTGAGTTACAATCGTATGACACTTTAGTTCAACAGCATATATTTATTTGCGAATGCGGTAATCAATACAAAGCTCGTCAGGGTTTGTGGAAACATAAAAAGAATTGCGGACAAAAAAAAGGTTCAAAAAGTTCCGCGCACGAAGAACCTCAAAGTGATCTTAAAATACTTACCAATTTAGTATTAGATGTGGTTAAACAGAATCAAGAATTGGTTAATCAAAATAGCGAACTTACAAATAAAATTGTTGATATATGTAAAGTAGGTCAATCGGGTAACAGCATATCAAATAGCAATATTAATTCACATAATAAAACATTTAACCTTAATGTGTTTTTAAATGAAACATGTAAAGATGCCATGAATATAACCGATTTCGTTGAGTCTCTCAAACTTCAATTATCAGATTTAGAAAATGTTGGAAGATTAGGGTTTGTAGAGGGAATATCAAATATTATTGTTAAAAATCTCAATGAAATGGATATACATAAACGTCCAGTTCATTGTAGTGACTCAAAGAGAGAAGTAATGTATATCAAAGATGAAGATAAATGGGAAAAGGAGAATGAAAATAAAAATAAGCTAAGAAAAGTAATTAAAAAAGTAGCATCAAAAAATCAAAGATTACTTCCAGAATTTAAAAAGGAACATCCAGATTGCGGTAACTATCATTCAAAGTTTTCCGATCAATATAACAAACTTGTAGTTGAATCGCTAGGAGGTTCAGGAGACAATGACTTGGAAAAGGAAGATAAAATTATAAGAAAAATAGCAAAAGGGGTAACTATTGATAAGTCAATTACAATGATTGATTAAAATAAAATTGAAATGCTTTTAGTTTAATCATAGTAGGATATAAATAATATTAAAATGGCCACAGAAATGATTATTGTTATTGTTGTAGTTGTTATTGTATTTATAATCTATGGCTGGAAGTATATATATAAAACTAAATTTAAGGAAGAAAAAGTTCATCCTTAACTAAAAATTAAATTCATAACATTTGAAGTCTTATCTTTCTTTTAAACTTTTCTTCATTGTTAAATAAATATAACTTGAATTTTTTACATTCAAAATTTTCAAAATTATCTCTCATTGTAATCCTTGAAGATAATTTTAGCTCAGGAAGAAATACAACGAACTGATATAATCCATCATTTCTATTAATCTTATCAAACACATAGCCATCGTATTCTTTATCCATAACTTCAGGATTATTATGACATAAATCAAGCAATGAACAATCACATTGTACCTTTCTAATTGAGCGCATTGTAACATTAATATAATCCAGATCTTCTAGCCACTTGTTATAAAATTTATTCACATTTTCGGATAATTTAATAATACCAGTAACCTGTTGAAATTGTATCATATTAAGAAGATCAACTAAACGTCTAATTGGACTTGTTATATGAATATAAGCATCCATATCCAAAATTTCATGTCTAGTGTCAATAATTTCAGCTCCGTTTATGTATTGACCTGAAGCACTATTCCATATTTTAATAAATTTAGAAACATCGTCAGGAACAGTGTCAGGTACACTGAATTCTCTCTTTATAATAGTAGATCTAAAAATACCTGTTTTATATTTAATAAGTTCCTTAGCAGAATGATAATTCATAAGAATCATTAAATAGCAAACAACTTCATGACTATTTCTAACATTATTAATATATTTATTTTTTATTGACAGTTTCTGAGAGGCGTCAAGTATAAGATGATATTTAGGGTCAGATAATAACTTAGGTTCTTCATAACAGTAGTTCTTTGCTACTTTAATGAAACAATTACTGTGTTTAATATCAATAATTTCATCATTTTTAATAAAAATATCCATAACGAAAGCAATTCTGGTAACATTTTCTTGTAAACTACATAAACAATCAGATAAAATAGTCGGTAACATTGGTCGCTTCTTATCTGGAAGATAAATAGTAGAAATTCTGCGTGAGAATGAGTCCCATAAGTTAAGTACGTCCATCCAGATTGTCACATTTGAAATGTATATACTTAACTGCTGTATACCATTTTCAAGTTCAACAATACTGAATCCGTCGTCAAAATCAACACTTTTAGGAGGATCAATTGTAATAATATGCCACATTTTTTGGTCAGTTCGATCTTCAACAGAAGGATATTTTTGTTTAACAATATCAATTATACCGTCATGACACTTGCTCTCAAGAGCCTTTGAAGTATCCTTCTGAAATTTTTGAATAGACGCATTTAAACTTTTACAATATAATTGATATTCATAAAAATTGTCAAGTACATCAATGGGACCAATAACATTATCAAGTTTTGCTCTTGGATGTTTATCCTCCCATTGGTCAAAAACAATTGTTACATATAAATTTTTGAAAACCTTTGAAAATCCCATATTTTTAATTTCATACGGAACTAAAAATGAAGGTAAACGCATATCATCTGGTATACATTTATATAAAAGTTTGCCACCTGCCATATCTGAATGTTTTTTAGTATATGTTTTCCCTTCTTTCATTTTATTTTGTCTTCCATATGTTTTATTACCAGCTAAAATTAAAACGGCAGGCATAGCAGGTCCAGACCGTATAGACGAGTGTATTAAATTAACAGTATTGTCTTTGTTAACTGTAAATACATCATTAGATAGTAGTTTAGACTCAAGAGGATTAATATCGAGTGTAATCTTATTAAAATTATTTGTATCAAATACTTCCCATGAAGTATAACTCCGGTCATTAACATATATCTTGTAACTTGTCATGTTTTACTTAGATATATATAGATGTAGTTATTTCTTTAACTCGTATTTATAATGTTTTTTTTAATATACCATATAAAGAATACGATATATATATATGTATTATATGAAGAGCATTATAGCAGTTATTATGGCGGGAGGTTTGGGTAAAAGAATGGAATCACCTTTACCAAAAGTTCTTCACAAAATTTCTGGAATTCCGATGATATGTCATATTCTTTTAAAGTTAAAGGTTCTCTCAAATATCGTTAATATAAATAAAATATTAATTGTTGTTGGAAAATATAAGGATATTATCAAGGCAGAATTGGATAGTTGTAGTGATATTTTACCAGATATAGAATACGTTATTCAAGATGAACCATTAGGAACTGGACATGCTATTCAATGTTGTATAAATGACTTAAATAAATTTCCAGGATCTGAAGTTTTAATTCTCTCTGGCGACGTACCTTTATTAAGTTTAAGTACAATGAATAAGTTAATAAACATGAATGAAAATGTAAAAATAATTACAACGAGAATAAATGATCCAACAGGATATGGCAGGATAATTGAAGTAAATGAAAAATTTGATAAAATTGTTGAGCAAAAGGATTGTAATAAAAAAGAATTAGAAGTAAAGGAAATAAATTGTGGTATTTATGCCATAAAATCTGATTATTTATGTAAATATTTACCTTATTTAAAAAATAATAATTCACAAAATGAATACTATTTAACTGATATTATTGAAATTATAAAGAGAGAAGAAGGTTTTGACATAGGTATATTAAAAATACCGGAAGAAAATGTATACGAAATTTTAGGTGTTAATACAATAGATCAATTAAAGGAATTAGAAAAACTTATAATTAAAAATAAAATTGAATCTAAAAATAGCTTCGGAAAATAACTATATACAAATAAAGTAAAATGAGTATTGATAACTTAAATGCTGAACATAGAGGGCAATTTAATATATTACCTCCGTCAATCAGAAGACAACCATGTTGTTCATTTTGTAGGCGAATAGGTCATAATCTTACCACATGTAATAGTGATAGATTAAGAGAATTTGAGGCAATATGTGCTACTCAAGTATTACAAACTGAGACGCAAGATGATTTTAAAAATTGGTTATGTCAAAATTATATGTCAGAACAACTACTTATAAAGACATTTGCTATTAGAAAATTTAGGGTTACATCTAGAACAAGTATTGAAAATTGTATCAGCTTGATAACTGAATATATCTTCAGGCATTATAAAAATACAAATGAAACTGAAGAAATTGTTGAGCATGAAGACCAATTTGAAAACGATTTAATGTCATTTATAGAGGAGTTGTCAACTGTAAGACAAGAAGAGATACAAGAAAATAGAAGAATATCGGAATTTCAACAAGCTAGAGCAATGGAAAACATGTTAATGAGAGAAATGTTTATTGCTATGATGTCAGGAATAGTTAACAGAACATTAAGAGAAGAATATCACAGGTTTAAAATTGTATCAACTGTTAATAATAATGAAAATAAAGATATAAATGAATCTTGTGAATGTCCAATTTGTTATGACGAAAAAGAATTAGATAATTTTGTAAAATTAGGATGTAATCATGAATTTTGTAAGGATTGTGTCATAAAGACAATGAAAACAAATCATTCATCTAACCTATGTTGTGCTCTATGTCGAGCAGATGTTAAATCAATCGATTCGAGAACAATTGAAGCAAAAAATGAAATCGATAATTATATCGAATAAATTTGTATACCGATAAAGTAAAAAAATAATTATAAAATTTTTTATTTACAAATATGTAGATAAAAAATACGTTTTCAAATCATTTTCGAGTATTAATAATATTGCTAATCATTAAATGCCGTCATTCCAGAATTTATGTTAATATTTTTGTTAAATTTAAATAGGAATAGGAGGCGGTGGTGTTATAGTTCCGCCTCAGCCTCCTTTCATTATACCATCCTTCGTTATACCATCCTTCGTTATACCATCCTTCGTTATACCATCCTTCGTTATACCATCTTTCTTAAACGTTTCAGGTAAAGTGGTCATAGATCCTCCTCATCCTCCGCGCATACCCTTTGCGAAAACGCGTCTAGTACGTCTCTTTATAGAATGTTTGTTTCGTTTTGTACCTTTATATTTTCTTCTTTTGGAAGAAGTAAAGAGAGAAAAAAGTTTTTGAAACATTTTTATATAATATATTTATATTATAAATTATTTATTTTTTTTATTGAATCAACTCCTTCAGCCCAAATAGCTGCTTCATTCCAATTGCCTTTTTTTTCGGTATCACATGTAACTATATTATTACTTTTAAATTTTTGTTTAGATGATGCTACAAAATAAATATTAGATTTTTTAAACTTATTTGCTAAATATGATCCAAATTGATTAATAGTATTAACTGGATAATTTCTACATAATATAATAAGAGGTTTATCACTATTTAAATAAGTATAAAAACGATCAATTCTACGTTTATATTTTTCTAAAACCATTTCATGATATTTTTTCCAATCACTAATAATTTGTTTATCAAGTTCTTCACCAATAACACCCTCTCCAATTCTTGATTCGTCTATATTATTATTATCAAAAGGATAGTCATGTGGAAAGTGAAATCCATAAATATCAATTAGCCTAGTTTTTTTTTCACTAAAACGTAAATTTTTATGATAATTACTAAAATTGTCTTCAATACAGTTTTTTATTATTTGTAAATCAGATATTACCCAATCAAAAGGTAGTGCTTCAGTTCTAAAGTCTAAATTTCTTAAGGTCGCAGCAGGCGAGCAATCATAACCTAATGACATATAATTAATATTCATTTAAATAATAATTATACATTAATAAGAGATTTTAAACTAAATTTCAGAACCAATAATATTATCGTTAGCTGGTTGCGGTAAATTATCAATATTAGTTCCTTCAGATACTATATTTTCTTCTACGACAGTTGTTTCTTGTTTTTCAGGAAGTTGTGTATTATTAATTTCAGGTTTGTTTAGTTCATCAATGCTAGCTTTTTTAACAACATTACGTTTAATATTTTGAATCTGTAAAGCATGCATTCCAATATATGGAGCTACAGCGATATTATTCATATAAGTTCTGTAATTGAAGCAGGAAATACTAGTATTTTTATTAAATTTAATACTATACCACCAGTAAGCAGGTATGTATAATGTTTTTCCTGGTGTTAATGTGAATTCTAAGCATTTCATTTTATCAAAATCAGCAATATATTTAGGTTGAGGAGACCAAGGATCAACAGGAGATCTGAATTCAAAATTTTCATAGTCATAATTAGGATACAAATATCTAATGCTATGAGGTGGTGCGAGTTTAATTTGAGCACTTCCTTCTGTTAATAGGTAGTAATTTCTGTAATTAATTTCGTATCTAAACGGGGTACAAGTATTGGCGCTCCCCATCATGATATCGTAATTACAATTTGACACCATATATGGTCTAAGGAATTCGTCGTTATATTTGAGACTTTTAATAACACCTGTTTCTTCTAGAAATTCGTTATTATTTTCAGAAAAATAAGTAGAATTATTGTCTTCATTGAATAACTTATTGGCAGCATGTAGCGGTAAAGGAATATACAACTCTGAGTTAGGGTCAGTTTCTTTAACGTTTCTGATTTTAATTTCAAATGCGTTATAATTGTTAGAGATGTACGATTTATTTGAAGATTCGACAATTTTTTGACAATCAAAATCGAATATTACGGGTTGTCTAAGATCACAAATTTCTTCTAACTTATCCTTTGATGGTTGTTCAACTTCATACATCTCTAGATCTTCGCTAGTTTTAAGATGAAATTGAACATGTAAATAAATAAATAATACTAAACAAAATATAAAAAATCCAATTATTATTTCCATGTTAATCTTAAATAAAAATAATAATAATTTTTATTAACTAGAACGAAGTAAACATTTTAAAAGGTTATTATTCATTCATTTTAGGAGCCATAAAAAATTGAAGCAAACTATTATCTCCTAAATCATAACTAATCTTCATTGGACAATTGTTACTTAATGAAAATTCAATATCATTTGATAATTTATTTGTAATACACATCTTATTAATATAAGATAAACTATATGTTAATATAATTTCTTCACCTTCAATAATACTATAACTACTTAAATCATCAATTGGAATATCTACTCTCATTTCTCCAGTAACTCCATTGGTAGTTAAGCTTATTTCTTCTTCAGAACATTTAATAACAATATCATTTCCAAAATTGCTTAATTGAGAGAACATATCAGATATTTGTTTAGATGATAGAGAAAATTCAGCATCATATTCAACCGACGGAATAGCCATTTCGTCGTACTCATACTCGGTAAGCGGCATCTTAAAAAACTTTTTAAAACAATCACCCTTCTTACTTTCCTTTTCTTGAGGAATAAACTGAATATGAATAGTGTCTTCATTATCATCTTCCATTGTAATAATTAGATCTTGCGAATCACTTTTACTACTAATTATGGAATAAAAAACGCTTGAGTCAAAGGATAAATTTACATCTTTTTTAATTTCAAATGAGCTAAACCAAGTAGAATTTATTTTGGCATCGAATAAACATACATGCGATTTATCCATGCCTTGAATATGGAGCGATTCAGAACTGATTTTCATAGTAATTAAAGACGAACAGTTTTTGAGAATTTGAAATAGAGAGACAAATGCCTCTTTTTTCTTTTTATCACTGATTTGTATTTTCATATTAAATATAATACCAACTTATATTTAATACATTTATTTAATTTATTTTAATTACCACTAGCTGCTAATTCTTGTTTAATAATATTTTTTAAGTCAACGCTCATTATAGAACTAGCAATTTCATTTGAATTTTCATTATTATCAATATCATTGATACTAGTACCCTCAACTTCATCAACAATTGAATCTTCAACAGGCGCCTCTTCAATGGGTTTAACATTTTTTTCTAATTCAGATAAAGCAAGCTCATAATCGGCAAATTTATTATTAGTCTCTGAAGTGAACATATCATACCTAATCATGAAAGTTTTGAGTAAATCCTTAGTTTCAACAAGATCTCTATCAAACTTAAATATTTGCTCAGTGTGCCTGGAAATAGCTAAATTGTGTTTGTTACCCTCTTCTACTATTTTACCAATTTGTTCAGTAAATTTTATTACACTTTCAGATAACTGAGTAAATTCTTCAGAATTGTTAGCTCCAGACTCTCTCTTTTCAAGTGAATCAAGTCTACTGATAATATTGGTCAATATGCTACTATCAATAATTTTGGAGTTTTCAGGTAGATTTAAAGAACCAGATTGGTAATTACCATTTTCTTCATTTTCATGACTTTCGTGTTCAGTATCGATAACCCATTGCTCAACGCGTCCTAAACGCAATGTAATAAGACCGATAGCATCAGAAATGCTAAGTTTAGTAAATGGGGGTGCTTTTTTCTCTTGTTGTTGAGATTGTTGAACTTGTTGATAAGCAGCAGATTGTTGTTTTTTAGGTGGTTGAGGTGGCATTTGTTGTTGTTGTTGACCTGGTCTTCCAGTTCTAACATTATTTGGTTGAGCGTTGTGATTGTAGGCAGGTGCTGTTTGTTGTTGAGGTGCAAACGCAGCATGGGAACCAATAGACGTTCCTGGTCTGTTTCCTGATACGGGTGGAGCATTTTCTCCAGCCCTTCTAGCTCTAGCGGCGGCAAGTGATCTTGAACTCATAATAATAATACTTCATAATTTGTTTCTAAATAACTTACGCATTAAATGATAAAACGTTAAGATATTTTGAATTTTTAAGATAGTGAGTTAAAATATATTTAAGCAATTTAAAGATATTTTAATTGTTAAAAGCATAAAAGATGTCGACAAGAAAATTTATTAAAATTGGAAATTGCCTCCTAAACACTAACTCTATTATGAGAGTGTGGATTAATCCTAAAGAATTTCAGATTGAATTAACTCCTAATGGAACAACAGGATTTATGATATTGGGTTCAGGACAATTTTCAGCTGAGAGTGATAAAATTGTAGTTAATAAGGAAAAATATCCAGAAAGTTATAATTATGTAGAAAATTGGATTCAGGAAATCGATTCTGAGTAATAACTAAGCAACCATTTTCATTTTAATAGCGTCATGCGACTGATAATTATGTATTTCAAAATCTTCAACTTGATAATCATTAATGTTCTCTCTAACTTGTTTAATAGAGACTGTTGGAAATTTGAAAGGTTTTCTTCCAAGTTGTTCTTTCATAGGTTCCACATGGTCTTCATAAATATGGCAATTACCAACAAAGTGAACAAATTCGTAAGCTTCTAATCCACAATGTTTTGCGATTAAATGTGTCAAAAAGGAATATGATGCGATATTAAAGGGAATTCCAAGTGGGAAATCTCCGCTGCGCTGCGTCATCGCACACGATAATTTGTTACCATCGTGAACATTAAATTGGCACATAACATGGCAAGGAGGTAGGGCCATTTGATCAAGTTGCTTGGGATTCCATGCGGTCATTATCAAGCGCCGACTAGTTCTTTGCGTCGGGTCTTTAAGAGCATCAATAATTTGTTGAAGCTGGTCAATTCCG
>Ga0114978_10001565_pt1 | contig 19207 bp, 18 predicted proteins | sample S_140212_EF_Meta_FD_87027 | JGI IMG/M metagenome (GOLD analysis project Ga0114978, IMG submission 87027) | Freshwater microbial communities from Lake Simoncouche, Canada to study carbon cycling - S_140212_EF_MetaG | ecosystem: Environmental > Aquatic > Freshwater > Lake | place: Lake...
TCTGTGCTTAAAAAGCTTCATAAAAATATAGACAATATAACACCAAAAATGCTAAATCGTCTCACTTTTTTGGAGGAAAGCAAATATTAAAATAGAAGTTAAAAATGATAACTTAGAGCAAGCTCTTAGAGCTCTTAAAAAAAAATTACAAAGAGAAGGCGTTTTTCGCTTACTAAAAATTAAAAGTCACTTTGAGAAACCATCGGAAAGAAAGAAGAGAGAAAAAGACGAAAATACTAGAAGAGTTAAGAAGTTTAAAAAATTAAAAGCGAGATTCTAGAAATTAAATTAATTACTGCTTAATATTTTTATAAAATATTTTTTTTAATTTTATTTATTGTTTTAATTACCCCATAATAACTATTTAATTTTTTATAAAATTTAAATTTCTTTCTAAATTTATTAATATTAGGAACATAATAATCTAAATTATTTTTATAAATACTTTGTTCTTTAAACTTAAGATTATATTTTAGTGCTAGGCGCTTTCCTAATTCTCTAATACTAATTGCGTCATCTGAACCGCAGTTGTATACTGGACAACTACTGTTTGATTTTTTTAATATTTTAAACAAAAATTTTACTAAATCATCTGCGTGAAGATAAGATCTAACAACTTCATAATTAGATTTAATGTAAATAGGTCTCTTTAATAGAATGCTATCAATGAAATCCTTAATGGCATATTTCTTATAAGACAAGTGCTCTCCTACAAAAGAAAAACATCTTGCTATAGATACATTAACCCCCGAACGCCCCAATTCTTGAAATTTTTTTTCATTAACAATTTTAGCTCTAGAGTAGTATTTTTTATAATTATTGGATTTATATTTTTTAATATTATTATAGACTTCAGTTACATTTTTTTTAGACAATTCTCCATATACCGCGCCTGAACTGACATATAAAATTTTAGAATTAAAATGAATTTTTTTTGCTAAAGAAAAATAGTTTTTTACTGAAAGAATATCATTTTTTAAATTTTTCAATAAAGAACAATAAATAACTAAATCGGCTTTTGGTAAGGTTTTTACTTTTTGAATATCACCAGAAATTTTTTTTATTAAATGATTACTTTTTCCTACGTTTAGTAATTTTGCTTTTCTTGAAAAAATAATTAAACTATATTTTTTAAATAATTTATTTTTTATAATAAAATCAAGAATTGATTTTCCAAAAAAACCAGTGCCTCCAATAATTAATAGAGTTTTTTTTCTCATTAATTAGGACTACCGCTATTTTCTATTTTTTAAATTATATAATATATTCATAATTAAATCTTCTTGGCCTGCAACTAATTTTTTTTCGTTTATTTTTCTAAATGAATCTAATTTGCTTAAATTAAATTTATTAGAGTAATAATTAACATGAGAAGCAAAACCAGAAAATAGTCCATATTTAGCACTTAGTATATTCATTGGTTCTGAGAAAGATTTTGAATAGCTCAAACCATTGTCTCTAATTAATGATTCAAATTTTTCTGATTGTTTGTATACTAAATCTAAATTAATAAATAATTTCTTTTTGTCTTTTTCTAACAGAGTTAATAAAATTTCCATTTGAGTATTCCCAGCTCCTGCGCCAAAACCCTGCATTGATACATCAATAATATTAGCTCCAAAATCTAATGCCTCTAAACTATTTGATATTGCGCACCCAAAATTATTATGACCATGAAAACCTAAATTAAATTTAAATTTATTATTAAGACTAGAAAATATATTTTTAATATCTTTCGGTAATAAAGATCCTGATGAGTCCATTATAATTAATGTTTTTAAACCTAGATCTTTTAAAAAAGATGCTAATTTTAAATATTTTTTATTAGGATAAATGAGATGAAACATCATCAATACACCCCAAACTTCAACTTTATTTTTAAAACAGTATTCTACTTGCTTTGAAATAATGTCAATATCGGTTGAATTGCATCCGACTCGAATAATGTCTACCCCACAATCAATAGCTGATTTTAAGTCCTCTAAAGTAGAAAATCCGGGAATGCTATGAACTGACAATTTAGTTTTTTTTAATAATTTTCTTGCGGCTATTAATGCTTTTTTATCTGAGACAGCTGATCGTCCTATTGCCAAAGATGATGCTCCAAGTCCATTGCCATGTCCAATTTCTATAATCGGTATCTTAGCTTCTTCTGCGAAAGAACAATATTTTTTTATAATGTTCAAATTTATTTGATGATTCACAACATGATTACCGTCTCTTAGTGTTACGTCGCTAATTATTATTTTTTTCATGAATTAATTTTCCTATATAAGCGGCTGAAGAGGTTATAATATCTAAATTTCCAGAATAAGTAGGCAAATAATCTCCTTGCCCAACTACTCTAACTGTAACTCTAAAAATATTAGATTTAAATGTTCTAAAAAATTTTGCGTTATATCCGGGTATATACTTTTTTATTCTATTATTTACTAATTTAACTGCAGTTCGTATCTTTATAATATCAGATTCTTTTAAAAAATTTTTTGCCTCAAAAAAAATTGAATTCATCATATTAACAGGTGGATTTGCTGGATTCAAATTAATTATAACTTTGTTATTTCTAATCTTGGTTAAAAATTTAATAGCGTTTTGAGTATTATAAATATACTCGTTTATATTTTCTCTAGTTGCTTTACCTGCGCTCACAGATGAAATACTTGATACCAATTCAACATAATTAATTTTATTTTTTAAATGTTTTTTTAACTCAATAATTAGCGGAATTGAACTTTGACCACCACATGTTATTAAATTAATTTTTTTTTTTATATTTTTCTGATTATTATAAGGCACCATATAAGTTCCAATCATCGATGGTGTTAAATTAATTAAATAATTTTTATGCAATGATTTCCTCAAAATTTTTTCATTTTTTATATTAGAATTTGCTGAAGTTGCATCATATATAATATTTAATCTATTTTTTTTTAATACTTTTAATGCTCCTTTTATTCCGTCATGAGAACAATTAATTTTATTTTTACGACAAAAGATTGCTCCTTCTGAGTGCTTATTTAGATTAAAAATAAATATCTGTTTAAATATCTTTTCCTTTTTACATTTAAAATATAAATCTAATCCTATTTTTCCGGCTCCTAAAATTATACAATTCATAAAAATTTATTTAAGATTCTTAGACTTTGGATGAATTGGTACTATCATTTCTTCAAAAAAAATTTTTCTATCTAAAATAGGAGACAAATCTTCAAGGGGGGGTGAAATAATTTTATTATCTGCCGCTAATGTCAGGGATAACTTTGGATAAAAATTTTGTTCTGGATGCATAAATATATCACAAATTACAGGTTCTTTTAAATTGTTAATTGTATTAATTTTTTTCTTAAAATCTTCCCAATTTTTTATTGAAAAATATTTAATATTAAATGCTTTTGAAATTTTAGAATAATCTGGACATGATATGCCAGTTTTTTTATCTGTTCCCACATATCTACCTTTAAATAAATTTTTTTGAGTATGCTTTATCATTAAATAACCGTCATTATTAAAAATGAAAATTTTTATTGGTAATTTATGATGAACTATTGTCTGTAATTCCTGCAAATTAATCATCATACCACCATCACAATTAAGGTTTATCACATCAGATTTTTTATTTGCAAAAGACGCTCCTATCGCTGCTGGTAAGCCAAAGCCCATTTCCCCTAATCCAGTTGAAGTCATTAATCTTTGGCCTTTCTTTATTTTAAATGCCTGATGCCCGGATAAAAGTGCTGTTCCCATATCAGTTGTAATAATAGAATTACTTCTTAAGGAATTGCACAATTTGTCTACAAATAAATAAGAATTTATATATCCTTTATAATCTTTATGTTCTTTTTCAATCTTTGGATAATTTGATCTGTAACTATTACAACGATTTAACCATAGATTAATATTAGCAATATCTAAATTAATATATTTTTTATTTTTTATTAATGTATCTATAAAAACACCTGCGTCTGACAATACTGATAAATAGACTATGTCATTTAATTTTTTCAATTCTAATTTATCTATATCAACTTGAATAATTTTAGCTCCTCTTGCAAGTTCAGAATGTTCATAGCCTATCATTGGTATAGCCATCCTATTGCCTATGCATATTACTAGATCAGAATTTTGGAGTATGAAGTTCGAATGTCTATTACCATAAACGCCAGGACTTCCGAAGTTTAGTGGGTGAGAATTTTCAACCATATCAAGTCCAGCCCATGATAGCAATGTAGGAAAAGGATATTTTTTTAATAATGTTTTTATTTTTACAACTGAATCTTTCGAAGATAGTCTAATCCCATGCCCAAGCCAAAATACAGGTCTCTTACTTTCGGAGATTATTCTAGAAATTTTTTTATAATTAAAATTATCTTTAATATTTTTTTTAATAAATTTAAACTTTTTCAATTCATTTTTTTTTACAAACGAGCTCTGAATATCAATGGGAAAATCCAGCCAAACAGGACCTGGTCTATCTTTTAAACAAATGTTATAGGATTTTTCTAATTCGAACAAAGTGGACCTTGGATCAATAATTCTATTTTGATATTTTGTTATCTTCTTGACCATAAAAGTACTATCGTACCCTTGTATACCCCACATTCTCATGCCCGACATATTTTTAATGAATCTTGTATTCTCTTGTCCGGATATAATAATACCAGGAATAGAATCTGCCCAAGCACTCATGACTCCTGTCACCGAATTTGAACTTCCTGCTCCTGCTGTTACTAACGCTGCTGTTACTTCTCTTTTAACTCTATAATAAGTTTGCATTGCCATAGTTGCCGTCTGCTCATGATGTACACAAATAATTTCTGTGAAACCAAGTTTTTTAATTGAATCAAAAATATGAGAATTTGCAGAACCTATAATTCCAAATATATATTTAATTTTTTTTTCCTTTAAAAATTTTGCTATAATATCGCTAACTTTTAAATTTAATTTTTTCATTTTATATTTTTTTAAAAAAATTTTTTAAATTTTTAACACTATACTCCAAATGATAATTATTAAGCCCAGGATATAATCCAATCCAAAAAGTGTTTTTCATTACAAAATCAGTATTTTTAAGGTAGCCATGAATTTTATATTCAATGTTTTTCATGTAAGGTTGCTTGGTTAAGTTTCCTGAGAACAATAATCTTGTTCCAATTTTATTTTCATCCAAATACTTCAAAAGGTCATTTCTATTAAATTTATTACTTTCTCTTAATGAAATCGGAAAACCAAACCACGATGGTTCAGAATTTTTTTCTGGTTCTGGTAATATTAAAAACTCTTCTAGGTCTTTAAGATTTGTATATAAAAAATTAAAATTTTCTTTTCTTTTTTTGATAAAACTTTCTAGGCGATCTAACTGGGCTAAACCGCATGCTGCCTGCATATCTGTAATCTTTAAATTATAACCCATGTGAGAATATGTATACTTATGATCATACCCATATGGTAAATCACCTAACTGCCAATCAAATCTTTTATTACAGGTATTATCTTTACCAGGTTCGCAATAACAATCTCTCCCCCAGTCTCTAAATGATTCCGCAATTCTTTTTAATTTTATACTATTTGTAAAAACAGCGCCTCCTTCACCCATTGTAATATGGTGAGCTGGATAAAAACTTAATGTTGCTAAATCACCAAAAGTTCCCACTAATTGATTATTATATTTAGAGCCGAGAGCATCGCACGTATCTTCTATTAACCAAATATTATATTTATCGCAGATTTCTTTAATCTTTTTTACATTAAATGGATTTCCCAATGTATGAGCAATCATAATTGCTTTTGTTTTTGAAGTTATAGATTCCTCAATTAAATTCTCGTCAATATTATAAGTTGGAATTTTTATATCCAAAAAAACCGGGATAGCACCAAATTGCATAATTGGATTAACAGTTGTTGGGAAACTTGCGGCGACCGTAATAATTTCATCTCCTTTTTTAATTGCTCTTTCTTTTAATTTTGAAGAAGTAAGAGTTGAAAATGCAACTAAATTTGCGGAGGAACCGGAGTTAACGGTTAATAAGCATTTAACTCCTAAAAATGTAGATAATTTTTTTTGAAATTCATCATTAAATCTTCCTGTGGTTAGCCATCCATCTAGGGAGGCCTCTACCATATTTTTCAACTCTTCTTTTCCTATACATTTTCCAGAAACAGGAATGTTGCTAATATTCTCAATAAAGTCATTTGTTTCAAAATGATAATGAGAATACTCCTCAGTTAATTTTAAAATTTTCTGTAAAATTTCTTTTTTACTCATTATAAATAATTAAAATAATTTTTTATTTGCATCTTACAAACATTTAAATAATTTTTTTCATTTTTAGTATTTTTATACCAATCTGCCACTAAGTCTAACGACTGAGATATATTTAGTTTAGAATTCCAAGATAAATATTGTTGAGCTTTATAAGAGTTTAACATTAAGTTTTTAGACTCATAATGATTGTTTTTCTTATTCTTTTTAAATACTTTCACTGAATTGTTAAATTTTGCATTTAACAGATTAATTATCTCTAAAACTTTCTTATTGTTATTTTTTTTAGGACCGAAATTCCAATTATTTTCACTATAATATTTATTATTTTTTAATTTCTGCAAAATTAGTAAATAACCATATAGTGGCTCAATAACATGCTGCCAAGGCCTTATAAAATAGGGGTTTCTTATAACTAACTTCTTCTTGCTATATAAAGCTCTAAAATAATCCGGAATAATTCTATATAAAGAATAATCGCCACCTCCAATAACATTTCCTGCTCGTGCAGTTGCAACATGTATATCTTTTTTCTTAAAAAAAGATTGATTATATGACTTAACTATTAATTCAGCGCATGCCTTTGAATTGCTGTAAGGGTCGTCCCCTGCCAATCTATCTGATTCTTTATAGAATATTTTTTTTCCATTATTTTCATAAACTTTATCTGTGGTGATAATTAAGGTTTTTTTTATATTATTTAATTGATTCAAAACTTCTAAAATATTTAAAGTACCAATAGCGTTAACCTCGTAAGTATATTTAGTTTTTACATAGGATGTCTTCACCAAAGGTTGTGCGGCCATATGTACTATGAAATCTGGATTGGAACTTTTAATTGATTTTTTTAACTTAGAAAAATTTCTTATATCTCCAAATATAGATTTCTCAGTTAATTTTTTAATGCCTGCTAATTGAAATAAACTTTTTTTTTCTGGTCTTAAAGAATAGCCGTATACTTTTGCGCCGACCATATTCAAAAGTATAACAAACCAACTGCCTTTAAAACCTGTATGGCCTGTAAGAAATATTTTTTTTCCTTTCCAAAAATTCTTATTGATCGTCATCTAACGCCATATTTTCCAAGGAGCTTTTCCTGAAGACCATAAGTTTTCTAAATAATTCTTGTCTTTAAGAGTATCCATCGCATACCAAAACCCATTAAATTTATAAGACGTTAATTGATTTTTTTTAGATAGCCTCTCTAAAGGTTCTCTTTCCCAAATAGTTTTTTCGGTTGAAATATAATCAAATATATCTTTATTAAGTACAAAAAAACCCCCATTAACCCAGCCACCGTCACCTAGTGGTTTTTCTAAAAATTGTTCTACTTTATTGCCTTTAAGTTTTAATGATCCAAATCTTCCTTTTGGTTTTACTGCAATTAAAGTTGCTTTTTTTTTGTTTTGAATATGAAATTTAACTAATTTTTTTATATTTACAGCAGAAATCCCATCTCCATAGGTTAAGCAAAAATTTTCTTCAGTTATAAATTTTTTAATTTTTTTTATTCTTCCTCCTGTCGATGTGTTATCACCTGTATCAACCAATGTAATTTTCCAAGGTTCTTTTTTTTTTTGATGATAAATAATTTTATCATTTTCCAAATCTATTGTTAAATCAGAAGAGTGAAGAAAATAATTAGAAAAAAATTCCTTAATTAAATAACCTTTGTATCCACAGCAAATAATAAAATCTTTAAATCCGTAGTAAGAGTAAATTTTCATTATATGCCATATAATTGGCATGCCCCCTATTTCTATTAAAGGTTTTGGTCTAACTACGCTCTCTTCAGAAATTCTTGATCCTAAGCCACCTGCTAAAATTACGACTTTCATAATTTATAATAACCTAAAATATTTAGAATGTAATTAATGAATAAATTACAATAAAAAAAAAACCATCAAGATTATTACAAAAACAATGGCAACAGATATATATACGGTTAATTTTTTAAAATTAGACCAGGTTTCTTTTTGAGGACTGATATCCATAAAATTTTTAGCCTTGTCTTGCTTTAAATTTTGGTTTTTTTTTATTTATAACGTAAAGTTTACCTCTTCTTCTGACAACTTTGCAGTTTATATCTCTTTTTTTTAGAGACTTAAGTGAACTTACAACTTTCATATTACATTTAAATATATATTAAATTTGTATTTGTAAAGAAGAGTTAAAGAGTTTTTTTTAAAAAATTTCTTATATAATCCTTAATATTAATTTTTGCCTTCAGCTTTATAATTTTATTATTAAGATTCATCCTTGTTAAGGCGGATGAGAAACGCTCACCTTCTCTTTTGGGTAAATATTTAATTTTAGTTCTGAATAATTTTGCAAGTTGAATAATACTATAAGATTTATTGCTTGCAACGCTGTAATGTTTATTTTTATTATTTATCCAAGCAATAAGACAAGCATTCACTGTATCTTTAACATGGGTAAATCTTCTTGTTTGTGAGCCAGGTCTAACAACTGGTAATGGTTTTTTATTTTTATAATTCTCTTCAAATATTCCAACGACAGTTGCCATGTCACCTTTGCAAATCTGTCTTGGACCATAAACATTATAAAAATAAATAATCTCATATTCAAAACTAAACCACTTTTTAAGATTATTTAATAATTCTAAATTTTTAGCTTTAGTAAACGCATAAGGCGAGAGATTCATATCCGCTCCTTCATTTCCCAGACTTGCAGAAGTTGCTGAATAAATTAATTTAATTTTATTTTGTAATGCAAAATTAAATAATTGCGCACTACCCTGAATATTAGAATTAAAACATTCATTAATTTTATTAAAACTCTGAAATATTCTTGCAAATTCCCCAAAATGAAAAATTGTATGAATTTTTTTTCTATAATTTTTTAAAATTTCCGAAATATTTTTAGTATCTCCTTTTAAATAAGTAACTTTTGAGTTTTTAACATGATTTTTATATATTCCAGATGAGTAGTTATCTAAGCTTATTATTTTATATTTTTTAAATGCCACTAACTCTTCAATAAGATTGGAGCCTATAAATCCTGCACCTCCAGTAACCACTAATATATTTTTCATTAAAAATTTGACGAGATTTTATAAAGCCTGGCAACGACCTACTCTTCCGTGCCTTAAGACAAAGTACCATTGGCGCAAAAGGGCTTAACTGCCGAGTTCGGAATGGGATCGGGTGTTACTCCTTTGCAATAATCACCAGGCATAATTTTTATATAGAAATAGTTTTATAAAGTAAACAGTATTTTAAGAAATTAAATGAGGATTATTTTGCATAAAGTTAAAAATTTTTAATACTTTTTTAAATACAGACTATAATAATTATTCTATTAACTATAATTATAGATTGAAATATTTAAATAAAATTTTTCTCATTAAATGAACAAGATAAAATCGATTAGTTTAATATTTCCGCTTTATAAAGATAAAAGCACTGTTAAATTGATGATATCAAAAAGTCTTGCCACGTTAAAAAAGATAAAAAAAAAATTTGAAATCATAATTATAGATGACGGGTGTCCTCAAAGTTCTGGAAAGATAGCTTTAAAAATATCTAAAAAGATAAAAAATATAAAAGTTATATTTCACAAAAAAAACTTGGGATACGGGGCAGCATTAAAGACTGGTTTAAAAAACTCCAAATATGAATGGATTTTCATGATTGATGGAGATAACGAATATAATGTAAATGATATTTTTAGATTAATAAAAGAAGCAAGAAATCATGATTTAATTATAACCTATAGATACAAAAGAAAATATAAAAATATTAGAAAAATTATTTCATGGACTTACAATGCAATTCTAAGATTATTATTTAATATCAACTATAAAGATATTTCTACGGGCTCAAGATTGCTTAATAAAAAAATTATAAAAAAAATCCATATTAATTCTAATGGTCCTTTTATTGGGGCGGAATTAGCAATTAAATCAAAATACGCAAAATACAAAATTAAAGAGATAGGTATAAATACAAATATTAGAAGAGTTGGTAATGGCTCAATTGTTACTTTAAAAAATATTTTTTTAACCCTGAAGGAAATAATTGTGCTATTTGTAAATATTAATTTAAATATACAAAAATAACATTTAATTTTAAATAATAACCTTGCTAGAAAAATATAAAATTTCCTCTTTTGATAATTTTTGTAAAAAAGAAATATTTATAAAAAATATTGAGAAATATAATCAATTAGAAAATGAGATTTCTAATTCAAATAATTTAATAACCATGGGCTCTAACTACTCTTATGTAGCAGCTGGTTTCAAAGAAAAGCAATTGTCAATAAATATTAATAAATTTAATAGAATTTTATTTTTTAACAAAGAAAAAAAAACAATAACTGTTGAAGCTGGAATTAAAATATTTGATTTATTAAACTTTACTTTGCAACATCAATTATGGATACCACAAATACCTGGCTACCCCTTTATTACTATTGGAGGTGCTGTGGCCGCAAATATTCATGGCAAATCCTGCGGGTTTCATGGGACTATTAGAAATTCAATAGAATCTATAACTATTTTTAACAAAAATCAGGGTTGGTTAGATCTTTCTTGTGAAAAAAATAAAGATATATTTGATTTAACTATTGGCGGTCTTGGATTAACCGGAACAATTGTAATTGTTACTTTTAATTTATCAGATTTTTTTGGAACTGATTTTATAACATCAATTACAAAGACAGTTTCTGTTTACGAAACTATTAAAATATTAGAAAATTCCAAAAAATATAATAATCTTATATATTCTTGGAACGAAATAAATTCTAATGCTAAATCATTCGGTCAAGGACTAGTATTTGATAGCAAAATAAATATAACAAAAAATAAAATTTTTAATCATTTAAAAGTTAAGGAGAGAAAAAAAAAAATTTTTTTTTTAAATTTTTGGAATAAAATAACTATAAAATTTTCTAATTTATCTTTTTTTTATTATACAAAATACCTTAAAAAAAATAAATATATTGATCAATTTGAAGATGTGATATTTCCATTCTATGGCAAAGAAATCTATTTTGAATTGTTTGGAAAAAAAGGGTTCATAGAAAGTCAAGTTTTAATTTCTTACCTTAAAATTAACGATTTTATAGATGAGTTTAAAAAAAGGGTTGATATCTATAAACCTGATATAACAATTTTTTCATTAAAAAATATTAGTGGAGAAAAAAAATATTTAAGATTTGAGGATAATAAAATATGTTTAACTTTTGACATGCCTAATAATAAAAAGAATATAATTTTTCTTAAAGAAATATACAAACTGTACATAAAATATCGTGCCCTTCCTTCTGTAATAAAAGATTCATTCTTAGATAGGGAAACATTTGAAAAATGTTATGAACAAGCTGATATTTTTAGAGAAGATCTTAGAAAATTTGATCCTAAAAGATCTTATAAATCAGAACTATCAGAAAGATTATTTATATGAAGTATCTTATTGTAGGTGCCTCTTCTGGATTAGGGAAAGAACTAGCTTATGTCATAGCAGCAAAATGCATCAATCTCATACTTATATCGAGAGACGAAAGAGACTTGAAAGCAATAAAATCTGATTTGGAATATAGATACAAAATATCCGTAGAATACTATGCAATTGATGTATCATCGACTGATCAAACTAGTAATTTACTAAATTTGCAACTGGGTGCTATTAATGACATTGATGGAATTCTTTTCCCAATCGGAATGATGTTACCAAATGATAAAATTACAAACTCAATAGTTGAAAGTAATAAATTAATCCAAGCTAATATGGGAAGCGTTATATATTTTATATCAAAGTTCTTGCCCATATTCTTAAAAAAGAACAAGGGCACAATAGTTGGTTTTGGAAGCGTTTCTCAAATGATGGGTAGAGAAGAAAATGCAATATATGCTGCTTCCAAAAGAGGATTAGCTTCTATATTTGAAAGTCTATCTATAAATACGTTGTTCACAAATATAAAAGTTCAATTTTACACAATTGGTTATCTTGATACAAACTTATCTTATGGAAAAAAAATATTTTTACCCAAGGGTACTGTTCAAGAACTAGCTAAAATTGTTTTTAAAAACCTTAATAAAAATTTTACAAATATATATTATCCCTATTGGTGGTTTTTTATAGGACAAATTTTTAAAATCATACCATTTTTGATACTAAAAAAAGTTTATGGAATAACGTTGAATAATAAAGAATAAAGAATAAAGAATATATTATAATATTTTATTTAAAATCTTTGTAATATAAAAATCAATGCCTTTTTTAAATTCTAAACCACAAGAAGAAAAAAGATATTTTAAATATTTAAAAGCTTGCAATCTTTTTTTCCACCAAATGGTACTAAATTTTTTAGAGTTATACATAATTCCAAATTCAGTTTTTCTATAAACTGTTAATTTTTTTTTTAAAAAAATATATTTTTTATTAATAAAAAAATTTATTACAACTAACCTAAAATCAATTTCTAATAAGGAATATTTATAATTTGATATATATTGAATATTTTTTAATAAGAAAGCTCTAGTAAAAGAAATACTACTAGTTGGAAAAATAGTAGGCCATATACTAAAATAATGTATTTTTTTTTTAATATTAAAATTTTTATAATTATTTTTATCTAATATTACTGGAATATCATAAATAATTTCCTCTTTTGGATTTTCATTAAAATAATCAACAATAGTCTTTATTTTAAATTTTAAAAAATAATCATCGCTGTCTAAAAGACAAATTATGTCCCCAGAGCTTTTTTTAAATCCAGAAATTATAAGATTTAATTGATTTAAAGCTGAATATTTTGAAATTCTTTTTTTTTTAATAAAAATTATATTTTTATACTGTTGAATAATCTCTTCTGAATTATCTTCAGAGAAATTATCAAGGACTATTATCTCTTTATTTTTATAACTCTGACTATAACAAGAATCTATGCAATCCTTGATGTAGTTTCCTTTATTATAATTAGAAATAATAACTGAAACTTTTTTAAATTTCATCTCAATAAAGTTTTTTATTTAATTGTAATTTTTTTAATATAATCTAAATTTATTATTTTTATGATTAATAACAAAAGAAAACTATTAAAGTTTTTTGTTTTAGTTTTTTTTTATCCAATCCTAAATATAGCTCTTGCACAAAAGAATGAAATTAAAATTATTAAAATAAATAAAAACTGCTGGTTTTTAAGTACTGATGATTAATGATTTTAAATAATATAGAAGAAATTGATATATCAAATTATCCAATAATAATTATAGGTAGTGGTCCAGCAGGACTAAGTTTGGCTTTATCTTTAGAAAAAAAAAATATTAAAAGCATTATAATTGAAGCGGGAGATATAGAATATTCTGAAAAATCACAAACATACTATGCTGGTAAAATCACTGGGGACATTGAGGAGGATTTTTCAAGTAATAGGCTAAGGCAATTTGGAGGGACTTCTGGACATTGGGGAGGATGGTGCTGCCCTTTAGAAGAATATGATTTAAAGCAATGGCCAATAAAAAAAAAAGATTTAAATATATATTTAAATGATGCATGTTCTGTTTTAGAAATAGATCACGAATTTAATAAAGCTAAAATTAATGAGGATTTTAATCAAGTAGAATTTAAATTTTCAAAAGTAAAATTTAACGAAAAGTATTATAATCACGTTACCAAAACGAAGAATATTATTCTATTACTAAATTCTCAATTTTTATATTTTAAAGGCACAAATAAATTAATAAAATCTGGAGTAATTTTATCTAATAAAAAACAAAAAGAAATATTTTCTAAATTTTTTATTTTAGCAAGTGGAGGAGTAGAAAATTCAAGATTACTTTTGTGGAGTAGAGAAAATAATAATGGATTGTTTAATAAAGATTTACCCATCGGAAACTACTGGATGATACATCCGTGGCTAATAGGCGGGAGTGGATTAATATCAAAAAAAAAAATAGCAAACAGAATACAAGATTTAGAAAATGAAGATTTATTATTTTTTGGAACATCTGAAAATTTAAAAAATAAAAACAATGATCTTGGGGGATTGCTATATATGAGACCATTTGAAGATGTTAAATTATATAAAAAATTTATTAATGATATTCTGTGCATAGCCCCAGTCTATGGTAAAAAAATTACACGACTTATAGCTAATAAAGATTTAAAGTGCGGAAATATATTTCTTCATATGGAAGATAAAAAAGAATTTAATAACAAAATTTACTTATCTAATCAAAAGGATGAATTTGGCATTCCTAAATATATACTTAATTATAAGTTTTCAGATGCAGTTTTGAATTCTGCAAAATATATAATGGAAAGTTTTGCAACCACATGTGTCAAAAATGACTATGGCAGAATTTCAATAGTAGAGGACATTATTAATTTAAAAAAAATAAGAAACCTAGGCGCTAATCATCATATGGGCGGCACAATCATTGGTGATGATTACAAAAGATCTGTTGTTGATAGCAATTTGAACGTTCATGGAATTAAAAATTTATTTATTACAGGCAGTTCTGTTTTTAAAACTACAGGACATGCAAATCCAACATTAACAATTGTGCAACTTTCATTAAGATTATCTGAATATATAAAAAATAAAATTAATGTTTAAAAAAATACTTATTAATATTTCAAAAAAAATAAACAAAAGTAACAGCTCTATTTTTTTAATTATATTTCTTGGGCTTATTATAATAATGAATAAGGTTGATTTTACGCAGAACTTAGCAAAAATTTATTCTATTCCATATCTTGAGAGATTAAACAGAGTTTATGGTTTCTGCGGGGGAGAGAGCATTGGATATCTGAAATATATAAATGAAAAATATGATCTAAAATATAACCCAATTATAATTAATTATGATCATACCCCTGAGGTTAATTGGGCAATTTTAAATACTAGAAAAAAGAAAGATGATAAAAATCAAATTAATTATATAATCCTAAATTACCCCGAAACTGAAACTAAAGATAATTTAATAAAAAAAAGCTTACGAAGAAATAATTTAAATAATTTTGAAATATCGACAAATTTTTTTTACATTAAAAACATAGAAATAATAGAGATTATAAAAAATAAGAAAGAATTAGAATTATTAACAATAGAAATTAAAATAAAAAATACAACAACTACTGACCAAGGAATAAAAAAAAAAATAACTATTAAAAATAACTCGCCTAATTCAAACTTTGTAAAGGAAATATTAAATTTTAATTATAATTTTGATCCTTATGATAAAATTTATATCAATTTATTAGGAAAAAATAATCAAAATATCAATTCTGATATTATGGCTATAAATCTTTATCTTAAAAATCAAATTAATATAAACGATTTTAATATTATAGATAATTTTGATAACTGTTTTTTTGCTAAAAAAAAATGACAGAATTAATACAAATAATAATTTGTTTTATAACTTTCTCATTAACACTATTATTACCGTTAAATATTTTTGATAGCTCAAACAAAATAAATAATTCTTTTAAGTTATGTGCTTACAATTTAATTATCAATTGCTCAATACTTTTAATTGCTTCTTTACTACCCATTACTATATCCAATGTAACAATAATTATTTTTTTTATTTATGTTACAATTTTTTTTAAAAATTATATTAAATTTATTAAAGAAAATATTATTACTTTTAAATTCAATCTAAACGCAACACTATTTTTTCTTGTTTTTTTTATTTTATCAGTAAACATGATTAATGGTATTAATTTAGGTTGGGATGCAAAGTTATTTTACTTCCAAAAAACTATTTCTTATTTTCAAAATAATACATTTGAAGATTTAAAAAATTTAGGCGCATACTATTATCATCCTCATTTCGGATCTTATTTGTGGTCTTTTTTTTGGAAAATTAGTTTTGTGAATATTGAGCATTTTGGAAGACTCTTCTATCTATATTTGTATTGTTTTTCTTTATTAATGATTTCAAACTATATTAGTGAAAAAACAAAGATAAATAAAATTATTTTTTTATTCTTAATAATACTATCATATAAATATTCGATATTTTCTGGCCTGCAAGAAGTATTAATTTTTTCATTATTGATTCTATGTTCAATATTTATTTTTGAAATTGAAAATTATAATAATAAAAATAAATTCGATCTAATATTTATTCTATTAACTTCTAATTTAATTTTCTGGATTAAGACTGAAGCGATATTATATGTGATATTTTTAGCAATTTTGCTTAATTTAAGCAAACTTAATCTAAATCTAAAAATTTTTTTAAATATATTTATTATAGTGATTATTGCATTAAGAGTCTTAATCTACAAACATTATCAATTTCAATTAAACGGTCAAAGTATAAATTATAATTTAGAATATATTAAAACTCTTTCTCCAGAAATTATTTTTTCAAAAATTATTATAATAACCAAATTTTTAATCTATTATACGTTGACCAATTACTTGCTCATAGTAAGTTTATTAGCCACTTTATTATGTCAAAAAAAGCAAGTAAATTTTGTAAAAATTTTTTTATTTTTAAATATTATATATATATATGCAATTTATATTTTAAGAGCTAATGATCTTGAGTCCAATATAAGAACTACTATGGACAGGGTAATATTTTCAACAACAGGTTTTTACATAATTGGGCTGATAATTTTTTTAAAAAAAAGATTTTTAACTTCAAAACAAAATTTATAAAATTTCTACTTATTTAAATAAAAAGTATAGCCGTTCTTTTTTACAAAATTTGGATAAGTCTCATTCTTTAATAATAAATTATGATCGTTAAAAAAAGGGAAATTAATAAATTTATAATCATCGGTCCTAGATAACTCTGAATATATTCTTATATAATTTCTAATATTAAAAGAAATAATGACAATAGTAACAATTATTAAAGCAGTTCTTTTTTTAGAAGAAGTAACTGAAAATTGGGAAAGATAAAAACTTGTTGGAATAAAAAATATTAAAGCAACTAACGTGTAGCCTCCATATCGTAAATCTGGATGTTTATTAAACCAAATTAATAACAGAATGATTATTCCAGAATATAAACTAAGATAGTAACCGCTAAAATCTACTTTTTTTTTAATTCTAGATCTAAAGGTAATTAAGAACACAATAATAATTAAAAATATCGCTCCTAATGTATCTGAGCCCTTAGTGAAGAAGTAATTCTTAATCCAGTTAGATATCCAATTAAAATTTTTAACATATTCGTGACTATTGCTAACGATATATGTGGGTGTTGCCCCTGCTTTTGACCATAACTCAAACCAATGATTCAAATCATTAACAACATGAGGCTCTACTGACCAGGGCAAATTATAAAAGCAGGTAAAACTCAGGGGATAAATTATACAGCCCGTATTAGCTATATTTTTAAAAACATAAAGTAATTGGAAAATAATTAATAAAGAAAATAAAATATAGTTTTTGAAAATTTTTTTTAATAAATTTTTTTTTAATAAAACAAAAATAATTATTGGGATTAAAGAAAAATAAACTATAAAATAAGATTTAATACTAGCTACATAAAAAATTAAAAAAAACAACAATTTTATTTTTTTCAAAAAGAATAATTTATTTTTTATAATATCAAATAATATGATGAAAATTATAAAAACAATTATTTGACCTGCCCTATCCGTCCCATATTCAGCTAATCGAGAAAAAATTATATTAATAAAAACAAAAGATATTAAAGAAAGAACATATATAAAATTATTGTTCTTTTTTTTTAGAAAACAATTGTCTATTAAAAAAATATTAGCAAAAGTTAAGATTATTAAACCAGAACTATGAAATAAATAATATTTTATTACTGGTAAATAAAATAATGAATTTAAATAAAATATTGATGATGAAGTTCCAAAACCAGTATTTAAGTGTGCTAATCCAAATTCTAATTTATTGATTGTTAAATTTGCAATGTAAGAAAAATGGTAATAAGGAAAATCTTCATTATTTTTAGATAAAAAAATCGCTACTAAAAAAAATAAAGAAATAATAAAAATTTTTTTAATTTCTTTTACAAAAGAGTGTGCATATAAAAAGTTTAAAAATGTAAAAAACAAACCTACAATAATAATAATTATATTATGAATAACATTATGAGGAAAAAATAAGTTAGTTATATAGGAAATTAAAGTTAATAGAAAAAGTCCAAGCAAACCGATCAAGCCATAGCTTAGATCATTAAAAAAAATATTAGATATCTTTGATAAAAATATTCCATAACCAATAGCAGAAAATAATATTAAAAAATAAAAAAAAACTAATATTAATATGTTATAAAACATCAGTTGAAATTAAATTATGATAAATAATTTAATAAAATATATATATATTTCTAAATTTAAATAGTCATGATTAAAAGGTTTTCAGCGCAACATAATAAAAGGCAACTACTAATAATATTAGGCTATATCAGTTTGCTGATCGGTTTTTATATTGGAGAAGACTCCAGCGGGGGATCCAAAAAAGATTTTTATATTACATTTCCATTTATTTCAGCTATTTCATTGAATATTCGCAACGGTCTAGAATTAATGATTACTAGTAATGCAGTTCATTTTCCTATGCATTATTTAATTATAGGTAACTTAATTAAAATATTTAAAAATATAGAGTTTGTCAGATTTATATTTTTAAATATTTCAATGTTAGCACCCTTGATATTCTATAAATGCTTATTGATTTTATATAATAATAAAGAAAACGCTTTTTTAATTTCTTTCTTGTTGTTTTTTTCTCCTTATTTCAGATCTTCAGCTATTTGGGCAACAACAGACAACACTGCCTTAATTTTTTTTTTACTTTCAATTTTTTTTCTTCTAAAAATCTATATTTTAAAAGAAATAAAATTAATTAATTTTATATTGTCGGCTGTATTCTTAATTTTAGCTTCTTACACTAGGCAATATTATTTTTTATTTTTTTTTTACTATATTTATATTTGTACTAATAAAGAGATTATAAATAAAAAAATATTTATAATAA